>Ga0209023_10002972_pt1 | contig 20525 bp, 14 predicted proteins | sample LakOneMetagenome_FD_187468 | JGI IMG/M metagenome (GOLD analysis project Ga0209023, IMG submission 187468) | Freshwater and sediment microbial communities from Lake Erie, Canada (SPAdes) (version 2) | ecosystem: Environmental > Aquatic > Freshwater > Lentic | place: Lake Erie, Canada...
CGTGTAGGTCCCGGGCGCGAGGTTGACCGTCTGGCTGCCGGTGTAGTTGACGCTGTTGAGCGTGAAGGCAACGCCCGTCGGCACGTTGACCGTGACCGCCTGCAGCGCCACGAAATTCGCAGTGACCGATTTCGCTGCGTCCATCGTAACGGTCGTCGCGGCGGCGTTTGCGTTGGCGACAGCTCCCGTCCAGTTGACGAAGACGAAGCCTGCGTTCGCTGTGGCCGTCAGGTTGACGACCGTGCCTGAGTCGAAGAAAGTGCCGGTCGCAGGCGTTACGGTGCCGCCGTTTGCTGGCGAGGACGCCGTCGTCAACTGATACTGCGTCGTGAAGTTGCCGGTGATGGCCAATGCCGATGAGCCGACCGTCACGCTGTGCGAGATCGCGCCCGCGTCGGACCAGCTACTGAACACCGCCCTGACGCCTGCACCAAGCGTTTGCGGCGTGGTCGTGGACAACGTGTAGTTTCCCGGAACCACTGCGAACGTCTGCGTTCCGGTGACGGTCTGGCTGTCGAACGTGTAGCTGATGCCAACCGGAACGGTGATGGTGACATTGGTTGTAGCGGTTACGCTGATCACGCTGGATCCGCTGTTATTGCCGGTGTTTGATTCACCCGCAGTGGTAACGGTCGCAGTATTGATAATCGAAGCCGGGGCGTTCGCGGCGATGTTGGCCGACAGCGTTATCACCGAGTTTGCGCCCGCTGCGATCGGCGTCGAATTGGTACAACTGACTGTTGCGCCGGTTGTGCAGGACCAGTTCGTGCCAGTGGCCGTTGTCGCTGTCAAACCGGTCGGCATCACGTCCTGCATCGTGACGGTGCTGGTCGTCGGGCCATTCCCGCCATTGCTCACCGTAATCAGGTAGGTAATGGTCCCGCCTTGCTGGAACGCGGAGCCCTGAGCCACTTTCGTGACCGTGAGATCGGGCGCGATTTGCGTGACGCTCACGGTCGACGAACCCGAATTGTTGTTGGTGACGAGCTCGCCGCCGCCGGAAACGGTGGCGGTGTTGGTGATGGACGCCGGCGCATTAGCGGCGATACTCACCTGTAAGGTGATCGCTGAAGATGCGCCTGCCGCCAGGGCTGTCGTACGAGTGCAGTTCAGGACCGTCGAGGTAGATGCCGTGCAATTCCAGGTCGCGTCGGTCGCTATGGACGCCATAGTCAGGCCGGTGGGCATCGTGTCGGCCACAGTGAATGAAGCAGTCGTCGGTCCCGAGCCGGAGTTGGTGACGGTTACGGTGTAGCTTGCGGTTCCGCCCTGCTGAAACGTTCCGTTGGCGGTCTTGGCGATCGTGAGATCCGGCGATATCTGCGTGACGCTCACGGTCGATGTACCCGAATTGTTGTTGGTGACGAGTTCGCCTCCGCCAGAAACGGTTGCCGTATTGGTGATCGAAGCCGGTGCGTTGCTGGCGATAGTCACCGGGATATTGAGCGTCGTGGACGCACTCGCTGCAAGGGCCGTTGTGCGGGTGCAGCTGATGTTAGTGGTGGTGGAAGCAGTGCAGTTCCAGCCAGCGTCTGGACTCGTCACGACGCCTGCAGTCAGGCCCGTCGGCATCGTATCGGTCACGGTGTAAGAAGCAGTGGTCGGTCCGTTGCCAGCGTTGGTAACGGTTACCGTGTAGCTTGCGGACCCGCCCTGCTGAAACGTTCCGTTGGCTGCTTTGGTTACGATGAGATCTGGCGATATCTGCGTGACGCTTACGGTTGACGAACCGGAATTGTTGTTGGTGACGAGCTCGCCACCGCCGGAAACAGTGGCGGTGTTGGTGATGGATGCCGGCGCATTAGCGGCGATACTCACCTGTAAGGTGATCGCTGAAGATGCGCCTGCCGCCAGGGCTGTCGTACGAGTGCAGTTCAGGACCGTCGAGGTCGATGCCGTGCAGTTCCAGGTCGCGTCGGTCGCTATGGACGCCATAGTCAGGCCGGTGGGCATCGTGTCGGCCACAGCGAATGAAGCAGTCGTCGGTCCCGAGCCGGAGTTGGTGACGGTTACGGTGTAGCTTGCGGTTCCGCCTTGCTGGAACGTTCCGTTGGCGGCTTTGGTGATCGTGAGATCTGGCGACGCTGCGGCCTGTCGGATGTTGATGGCCGCCTGAATGATCGCTTCCGCATTGGAGGTCCAGCTCATTGGCACCGAAGCCGCGCCGGGTTGTGAGCTATTGGTATAGGCCACGAAGCCGCCACCCGTGATCGCGCCGCCGTTATTGACCACGACCGTCTGCCCAGCGGCAGCGGTGGCCGATGCTGCCGTGGTGCGGTACGCGTCGAAAATGTCATAGACCAGATCGCCCACCGCGCTGGTGACGGTAAGCGTGGACGGCAGATTGGTTCCGGCAAGAGTATTTACCGAGACAGGGCTGCTGGTGGGCGTGGTTTGGTCGACGCCGCTGAACACGACCGCGGAGAGGTACACCTCCTGTCCGGGTGGCAGCGGAGCCACTTGATTGGCAAACGTCGCAGTGATGCTTGCGGTGACCAGGCCACCGGTACCCAATTTCAAAACCCATATGGAATCCGATGCGACAAAACTATCGTTTTTCTCTACGACCTTGGTCATCGGCGTCGCGCCAAAATTGACTACTGTGGTGTTCTGGTAGGCGGTGTTGGACGCCGTCACTACCAGCAGACGATTGGTGCCTGCGGGAGCAGTGAAGTTGGCCAGGGTTCCCGTCGTCGGGCCCAGACCGTAATAGCTCGCCGGAGCCCCGAGCTGAGTCACCGCAGCATGTGCGAGCAGGGGCACGGCAAGCGGGGCCACCAATACAAGTCGAATGAGAGCGCCAGCGGCACCTCGCGCTCTGCGCAAGAGCTGGCCGAACGCATTTTTTGCGGTCGAAACCGTGGTTACGCTTGTGGCGTTCGCGATCATTCTCTAATCCCCTCGTTTGGTGCAACCTTGTATTTGAATGGTACGCGGTGGCGGTTCAGAACGCCACCGCGAGTGCATGCGACGCAAACTTTCGTGCGACCGCTCCGACTCGCGTATTGGCGCCATCGCATCGCCGCCGGAGCCGTCATCAGCTTTGTCGTGATTACCTTATTCCACCGGGGCTAGAACCCGTTATTGGCGAGAGTCGACAACCGGCACAAACTGCAATTCAGCCCTTATTTAATGAGCCTTCCGGGAAAAAGCCGTAACGTCGAAGTGTCAAGCTGCGCGGTGTCACGGGTGTTTGATTTTTTCGGCGGCTCTTGCTGCCTTCGCTGCCGCATATCGGGCAAGGCTTGCTTTCGGCCATGTCGACGCCGCATCGTAGTATCCGGCGAACTGCGGCGCACCGTCGGCGAGCGAGAGCCAGGGCTGCTTCGAGCGGACGTAGATGTGCGCGAGGGGCGGAAACTTGTTCGGCTCGTCAAGCGTGCCGATGCGGACGTAGCGCGTGATCGCCTTGCGCGTGCCGTGTTCGTTCCATAGGGCCGTGCGGCATTTGGGGCAGTGCGCAACCCAGTGTTTGCCGCGGCTGTCGGTTGGGACGAGAACGAATTCGGGCTCGCCTTCGAGCACCGAGAACGCGCTGAATTCGATCATGGCGTGGTGCGCGAACGGCCCGCCGGTTTCGCGCTGGCAGCGCGTGCAGTGGCAGGCATGCGCGAACATGGGGGCCGTGTGCATGCGGTAGCGCACCTGTCCGCACGCGCAGCCACCGTCATGCGTTGAAGCGGGAGAAGTTGGGTTCGATGTGTTCATGGTTCGACAGGCTCACCACGAACGGCAATGAGGCGCGGCACGGCGGCGGCTAGATGCGTGTCCATTCCATGAGCCAATTGTCTTCCCAGGTCTTGCCGCCATCGCGCGAGGTGGACTGGCTCCAGCGGCATGAGGTTTTGCTGATGCCATCCCACAGGCCACGGTATTGCACTGGTTTGCCGTTCTCGCTGTCTTCGGAGATGAAGATGCCGGCGCCTTTTTCGAAGCTGCCACGCACGCCTTCGCTGCCGAGCACGCCGCTCTTTGCGTTCATCCAGTAGTCCGACCAGATGCGCTTTTCGATATCGAGCACGCGCAGGCCCATGCCGCTGAAGTTGCGCGCCGGGATGCGCAGCTCCTCGATGCTGCATACGCCGCCCAGGATGCCCCAGACGGTCGCTTCTCCGGGGAAGTCTTCCCAGTCTTTAGCGCCTGCTTTTTTCTGGCGGTTGCGGATCTTCCAGTTGCCCGTGAGGAAGTCGAAATCGCCGGGTTTGCCGGGCGTGATTGGGAGAGCAGGCGTCGGCGTGGCAGCAAGCGCCTGTGCGTTTGCGCGGGGCGAGGCCATTTGCGCCAGCGCGGCAGCGGCGGCGGCCTGGATCAGTGTCCGGCGGGTGGAATTGGCGTGATCTTCGGTCATGACGGTCTCCAGAAAGGGCGTTTGTTTGACGATGGCTGGCAGTGTGAAACGCAATTCCTGCCATCTGACGTCAGGTATTTCCGCTACGATCGATTCATGCGTGCCAGCCGACTGTTATCCATCTTGATGCTCCTGCAACTGCGCGGGCGGCAGACGGCGGAGTCGCTTGCTGCTGAGTTCGAGGTGTCGGTACGCACGATTTATCGGGATATGGATGAACTGTCAGGGGCCGGGGTGCCGGTGATCGCCGATCGTGGACCCGGCGGCGGGTTTGTGTTGCGCGACGGCTATCAAACCAAACTAACGGGGCTTGGCGCCGACGAAGCCGAGGCGATGCTGATGGTGGGCATGCCGGACGCCGCTGTTGCGCTCGGGCTGGGGCAGGCTGCGGCCACGGCGGGTCGCAAGCTGCTGGCGTCACTGCCCGATGCGGGGCGCGAAGGCGCAACTCGCATCGGAGAGCGCTTTCACCTCGATCCGGTGGACTGGTATCGCGACAGCGACGTGGTGCCGCAGTTGCCAACAATCGCGCGGGCTGTGCTCGACGGGCGCGCGGTCACGATGACGTACGAGAGCTGGTCTGGGTTGCGGACGTGGCGCATTGAGCCGTTGGGCTTGGTGTTGAAAGCTGGGGCGTGGTACGTGGTGGGGCGTAGCGGTGCGTCCAAATCATCTGACGCGTTACGGACTTTCAAGGTGGCGAATATTCGCGACTATGCCGTACTCAACGAGACGTTTACGCGACCGCCGGACTTCAATCTGGCGCAATACTGGCGCGCGTCGCTGATTCGCTTTGAAGCGGGCTTGCGACCTGGGAGGGCGACACTGCGCGCGTCTGTCGACGGGCTGGCGCGTCTGGCTGACCTGGGCGCGTTTGCGGCACAGGCCGTTGCCAAGGCACAAGCGTTTGCTGACGATGATGCGCGTGGCTGGGCGACGCTGCAATTCCCGATTGAAAATACCGACCATGCAGCGCGACAACTGCTCGGCGTCGGGGCGGAGCTGGAAGTGCTGGGGCCGCCGGAGTTGCGCGAGGCAATCTGTTTGCTCGCGTCACGAATGATGGAAATTCACGCCACGAACAAGGAGCAACAACATGGGTGATGCAGACTGGCATTTTTCGCTTGAGAGCGTGATGGCGACGCTGGCCAGTCGTGCCGACGGTCCGCAATTTCATTATCCGCTGCACCACGGCACCATGAAAGTCGGACTCTACGCGCCACGCGGCAGCGATCCGCAGCAGCCGCACACGAAGGACGAGCTGTACATCATCGTCTCGGGCGCCGGCGAATTCGTGAAAGGCGACGAGCGTCGAACGTTCAAGCCGCAGGATGTGCTGTTCGTTGAGGCGGGTGTGGTGCACCGCTTCGAGAACTTCAGCGGGGATTTCTCGACCTGGGTGATCTTCTGGGGGCCGGAAGGCGGCGAAAAAGCGATGTAGCTTTTTTGCTTAAACCCTTTATTGGCAAGGGCTCAGACGCGGTATTGCCGAAACTCGACAAAACGATAAATGCGTCCGTTGGCCCCATTCAGAAAGGCCAAGAGCTGAAAAGCTATAAGTCAATCGAAGGTTCGCCCGGTGATCGCGGCAAGCTTGGGATAGAGCGTTTTTCCAGCGGCGAGGATGGCATTGCCTTTGATCATGCCGTCATTCGCGAGGAAGTCATTGCATTGACCGCCTGCGGCCTGAATGATGGCTACCGCAGCGATGCAATCCCACGAATTGATGTGCGGTTCGTAATAGCCAATCAGCCGTCCGGCCGCGACGTAGCAGAGCATCAACGCGCCCGAGCCGTTGCGGTAGAACATGCCACCCTGCTCGAGCAGGGTGTGCAGGAAGGGTGTGAATTCTCCGGGCTTTGACCGATGCGAGAACCCGGCACCAAGCACACCTCCCTTGAAGTCCACGACGTCCTTCACGCGCGCAGGCTTGTCGTTCACCCAGGCGCCTGCAGACACCCCAGCATGCACACCAGCGACGCCGTGGAAGAGCTCCTTCGCGTTCGGGTCGTAGACCGCGCCGATGGTCGGTACACCGTCGACAACAACCGCGATGGACACACACCACGTATACATCGCATTCACGAAGCAGGCGGTGCCGTCGATCGGGTCGATGACCCATATGACGGATTTGCCGTTGCGGTCGTCACCGCCTTCTTCGCCGAGGATTCCGTCGTCGGGAAACGCTTCCGCGATACGGGCGCGGATGAAGACTTCGGTCTCTCGGTCGGCAATACTGACTTCATCCTGCACGCCTTTTGATTCGACGACAAGCTGGTCAAGCCGGGCGAAGTAGCCGTGGGCCAGCGCGCCGGCTTCACGGGCGAGGTTCTGGGAGAAGGTATAGCGGGCCCGGATTGATTCGGTTGTTGTCATTGAGCGGAATAGGCAATTTCGGTTTCAGTATTTCGCTCTCCCGCAACGCGGGAGAGGCGACAGGATCAGCGCGGCGCGCCCGACACTTCGTTCGACCAGCGCGTAAGCAGACGCTTGCGCACTTCGGTGGAGCCGTATTTCACCTGATCGTAATCAATCAGCTTGACCTCGCTCGGCTTGATCGACTGCTCGGACGCCTTGGTGTCGACGTGCGACTGGATCTGGTAGGACTTGGCCTGAGGTGCGAGCGACTGGATGTCCGGACGCAGCGCGAATTCATAGAACTTCTTCGCCTCCGCCATATTGCGGGCGCCCTTGATGATGCTCATCGAGCCAATTTCGTAACCGGTTCCTTCGCAAGGTGTGACGATGGTGACCGGGAATCCGCCGACCTTGGCGATCATCAGGTCGTGCATGAACGACACGCCGATCAGCGTCTCGCCGCGACCGACCGCTTGTGACGGCGCGACACCGCTCTTGGTGTACTGGTTCACGTTCTTGTGCATCGCCTTCATGAAGGTGAAAGCTTTTTCTTCGCCCATCAATTGCACCAGTGTGGCCAGCATGGTGTACGCCGTACCCGATGAATTCGGGTCCGGCATCTGGACTTCATCCTTGTACTTCGGATCCGCAAGATCGCTCCAGCATTTCGGCGCAGCGAGCTTTTTCGTCGCGAGCATCTTGTCGTTGTAGGCATAGCCGAGCGCGCCGAGATAGACGCCTACCGTCCGATAGCCGGAAGCTTCCGCCACCTTCTGCGCCCAGGGATGAAGCTTCGCCAGGGTTGGTGATTTGTAAACCTCGGTGAGTCCTTCGCCAGCGGCCTGCAGGTGCGGGTCGCCGGTGCCGGCCCACCAGACGTCAATCTTCGGGTTGGCCGATTCGGCACGGACCTGAGCGTAGGATTCCCCCGAGCTGCGCCGTGTCATGGCCGTCTTGATGCCGGTTTCGGCCTCAAACTTGTTTTTCATGAGCTCGCACCAGTCGATGGTGGCGTTGCAGAGCAGGTTGAGACTTTGCGCCTGCGCGCCGGGCGCCAGCAGGCTGAGCGCGGCCGCGATGACGGTTGCCAGCGCGTTGATTCGTTTTGACATGATTTCCTCCTTCGGCGCGGGCAGATTCGCCGCGCTCTGGCGACAGTATGCTGCAACCGGCGCCGTTACCGTTACGCTTTGTTTCAATCGGGCCCGGCCATCCGGGAACACTGGCTCTACCCGCACGTCGGAGTGTTATCGCTATGTTGTCGATATGCTTCGTGCGCGCACCAACCCGGAGGTTCGGGCGCAAAGCCTTGCGGGAGGAAGGCTGACACCGTGGAAACCACAACCTTTGTTCGCGTCTATCTGGTCGTTGCGGCCGTTGCTATTGGCAGTGCGCTGATTGAGGGCGTCGTGCTTTCGTTCACCGGACAGCGCAATTACGACTGGAAGGGGTCGACGGTGTCGCTGTTCATTGCCGTAGGTCGTCGGCTCACCGATTTCGTGCCCGCCTTGCTGGCTTTGCCCGGCGCAGCGTGGCTTTACGAGCACCGGATATTTACGTGGGACATGCGTGAAGCACTGAGCTGGATCGCGCTCTTCGTGGCGCTCGAATTTGCGTACTACTGGTTTCATCGGGCGAGCCACCGCGTTCGCTGGTTCTGGGCGAACCATGCCGTCCACCATTCGCCAAACCAGTTCAACCTCTCAGCAGCCTATCGGCTTGGCTGGCTGGGCAAGATTACGTTTACGCTGATTTTCTTCTCGCCGCTGGCCTGGATTGGGTTCTCGCCGCAGGTGATCCTGCTCGCGTTCGCGATTAACCTCCTGTATCAGTTCTGGATTCACGCGGAATGGATTCCAAAGCTCGGCTTTCTCGAAGGTATCCTCAATACGCCATCGGCGCATCGCGTTCATCACGCCTCGAACGTGGAGTACTTGGACGCCAATTACGGCGGCGTTCTGGTGATCTTTGACCGCATGTTTGGCACTTACGTCGCTGAACGCGACGATTTGAAACCGAGCTACGGGTGGGTGCAACCGATCACGTCGAACAATCCGCTGCGCGTTGTCTTCCAGCAGTGGATCGATATTCTGCGCGATTTGCGCACTGCCAAAAATGCGCGCGAGGTGGGTGGCTATCTATTCGCTCCGCCCGGTTGGCAGCCCGATGGCAATGGCCCGACCACTGAGAACCTGCGCAAGCGCGCTGGCATGTTGGGAAAGCGAAAGGTAGACGGGGACCCGGTGCTTCAGCGGCCGATTACTTGACCTCGGTGAGTATCTCGTTGCGGCGCATGAACGGAAGCGTCCACGGCGGGTCGTAACGCGCGAGTTGGGCGGTGCCCGTCGCACTCATGCCGCGAGCGACGATCCAGTCGTGCAAGTCCGTGGTTTTGGTTGCGACCTTTTCCTCACCGGCGAACCCTGAAAAGCGCAACGCCGCCACTTTGCGACCTGGAATTTCGCGCAGCGTTACGGCCGCGTTATTGGGTTTGGGTAAATCGGCCAGTTTGTATTGCGACGGCATCACGAAGTGCACTCGCCAGCGATTGCCCTGCTGCTCCAGCGTTACCGGAGCGGTCATCGCGATTTTTTGCGAGGCGTCCTGCTTTTCGATCGTGACCGGCGCGGTCATGGCGATCTTCTCCGCGTTTGGTCCGGCGCGCTTGTTGTCGCCGAAGATATAGCCGGCAATCGCCCTGAATCCGCGGCTCGACGCATCGTCCAGACTGCCGTCGACGAATGTCTCGGCGATCACCATCGGCGCGTACTGCCGAAGTTCGAAGTCACCGTCTTTGCGGACGATTTCAAATTTGGGTTCTTCAGTGGCCATAGCGGTTACCGGTGAAAGGCTGAGCAGGAAAGCTGCGAGCAGAAACGTCGATGTCAGCAATGCCCGAGCAGGGACAGGCGTCACTGAGAGCGGATGCGTCAATAAAGCGGGGCGAGAAGCGGAGTAGGGCATGTGCTTTTTCTTTCATGACGTTTCAACTATGTTGGTGGCGCCTCGGCGAATCGCAATGCCCACGCTTAGAAATGTTGGTTGGTATCGCAATGCGCCTTGACTTGGTGCAATACGTTGCGCGCGGACGTGAGACAGTAATCGCCATCGCCCTTAGGCGTGGATGCGTTAGGGGCATTGGTCACGACTGCTGCGACGGCGTAGCCAACCACTTGATGTCGGTGGAATTTCGACACCGCACTAACATTGCGCTTCTCCAAGGATGCATACCCATGAGCTCTCCCCTTTCCAACGATGTACAGAAGATGGCACTGTTCTGCGACTTTGAAAACGTGGCGCTCGGCGTACGCGACGCCAACTACGATCAGTTCGATATTCGCAAAGTGCTGGAGCGGTTACTGGTGAAGGGCGACATCGTCGTCAAGAAAGCCTACTGCGACTGGGAGCGCTACAAGGATTTCAAACGCGGCATGCACGAGGCTGCGTTTGAGCTGATCGAAATTCCGCACACACGCATGTCGGGCAAGAACTCGGCGGATATCCGCATGGTGGTCGATGCGCTCGACCTTTGCTACACCAAGGCTCACGTTGATGCCTTTGTGATTATCAGTGGCGATTCCGACTTTTCGCCGCTGGTGAGCAAGCTTCGCGAGAACAACAAGACAGTGATTGGTGTCGGCGTGCGCAGTTCCACGTCGGAACTGCTGGTCAACAACTGCGACGAGTTCATCTTCTATGACGAGTTGGTGAAAGCCGACGAGGCGCGCAAGAAAGCAGAGGAGGCCCGCAAGCAGGTCGCAGCGAAAAAATCCACCGTCGCGCTCCCCGCGTCCGCCGGAAAAACGACACCGCGAAATGCGGGTAACAAGAGCGACAAACAGCCTGCGTTTACGGCTCCGGTACTACCACTGGCCGATTCGCACGAGGACGCGAAACGCAATCAGGCGATCGAGCTTGTGGTCGACACGGTGGAAGCACTGGTCGCAGAAACCGATCGCGACGAATTTCACGCATCACAGGTGAAGGTCACACTGAAGCGCCGACGCCCGGACTTCCTCGAATCTGCGTACGGCTACAAGGCGTTTGGCAAGATTCTCGAAGATGCCCAGAAACGCGGCTTGCTCGAACTGCATCGCGCAGACAAGTCGGTTACTGTGACGCTGCCGCGCGGCTAGCGCACACAGGCGAATCCGTCATTCGTCCCAGTCGAACCGCCACAGCGCGAGCGCAGCAAACAGAACGGCGAAAGCAAGCAGCACTGCGGTAGGCATTAGCGCCGCGTCGAAGCCGAGCCCACGCCAGGTCATCGCGTCGAGCCCGTCAACGGCCCAGCGGGTCGGTACTACCAACGAGAACGTCTGCAACCATTGCGGGAAGATGAAGCTTGGCACCCACGCGCCGCCCAGCATCACCATGATGAGGGTGGCGAGTATGGCAAGGCCGCGCGTGGCCTCGGGCGTCTTGCCGACTGCTGCGATGAACAGGCCAAAGCTCGCGGTCATCAAGGCGAACGCGAGACCGATCACGATGAAGCCCAGTACGCTGCCATGAATGCGCACGCCGAAAAAGGCAATGGCTGCCGCGAAGATCAGCGCCAGCAGCGTCGCCGCTACGATCGTTCCGCTCGCCATCCGGCTGCCGATGAGTGTGGCTCGTGACAGCGGCGCGGCTCGCAATCGTTTCCACAACCCCAAACGCCGCGCCAGCAGTAGCGCCACACCGAGGTCAACGCCCATGAACAGGATGAACTGCACGCTCATTCCAGCGAAGGAATGCGCATAACCGTTGTAGCGCGTCTCACTGGTACCGGTAATGGGCTTCTTTTGCATATCGAACGGCTGTGACAGTCCACCAGCACCGGCCGTCGGTCCTGCGCCAGAGGCGGTTGCGGGCTTCAGTGCCTGCTGCGTTTGCACCCGTTCCAGACTGTCAAAGAGCGAAGACAATGCGTCGCGCGAGGTGGGGGCAAGCGTGTTGTCGGGCGCCGCTAGCGCACGCCGCCAACCCGACACCGTTTGCGTACTCAAGCCGTTACCGGAAAATGCGGCGCGAGTGACCGACTGCATGACATGCTGTGCAAGCAGGCCCTGCACCAGCGAGATCTCCATCGATTTGCTCGGATCCTCGATCAGCGTGATGACAGGACGATTTCCGGGAACGAACAGCGCGCTTGACGCCATTTCGCCAAACCGCGCGGGCAGGACGATGGCAGCGCTGAGCTTGCCTTTTGCCACCAGCTCACTTGCCTCAGTCTCGCCAGTCGCGCGGACATCAAGCGCGGGATCGGCGGTCATGGCGGCGATAACTGATTTCGACAGATCGCTATTGTCCAGATCGACTACGGCGACCGGCACGTGTGGCGCCTTTTGTTGCTGCGGACTGAACACATAGCCAAAGAACGCGGCGATGGCGATGGGCGCCAGCACATTCATGATCAGTGCGCGACGACTTGAGAAGTAAAGCGTTATGTCGGTGGCAACAAGTGCCTTGAAGGCGGCGAACGCGTTCATGCGTGGTCCCTCAATTGACTTCCGGTGAGTGCAAGAAATACGTCCTCCAGATTGGCCCGTGCGGAGTTGATCCGCCGCACAACCAGTGACTTCTGGTGACACCAGTCGAGCACGCGCGCCGCTTCGCTGCCCATGTTCTTCAGGCGCACATGAATTACGCCCTGAGTCTCATGCGCATCGACAACGCCTGCCAGCGCCCTGAGTCCTTCACAGTCCACGGTCGATCCCACGTCCAGTTGCAGCACCTCGGAATGTGGCAGTCGCGCGAGCAGCCCGGACAAGGTGTCATTGGCCACGACACGTCCGTGATCCATGACGACAATGCGATCACATAGCCGTTCGGCTTCTTCCATGTAGTGGGTCGTGTACAGCAGCGCCTTGCCGCGTGCACGCAACGCTTCGAGGTTGTCGAAAATGGCGTTGCGGCTTTGCGGATCAACGCCGACGGTGGGTTCGTCAAGCAGCAACACATCCGGATCGTGCACAAGCGCGCAGGCGATGTTGAGTCGACGCTTCATGCCTCCACTGAAGGTCGCCGGTTTGTCCTTGGCACGATCCGCCAGCCCGACAAGCTGTAGCGCGTCGCTCACCCGCTTCGCAAGCGTTGCTCCGGTCAGTCCATAAAGCGCGCCGAAGAGCTCGAGATTGCGTCCGGCGGCAAGGTCTTCGTAGAGCGCAATGTCCTGCGGAACCAAACCGATGCGACGTTTGAAAGCGTCGGTGAGCGGCTGGTTGGTGGCATTGCTGTCGTCGAAGGCAATGCTGCCGCGATCAGGCGCAATCAGTGCACAGATCATCGAGACCGTGGTTGATTTGCCAGCACCGTTGGGACCGAGCAGACCGAGAATCTGTCCAGGTTCCAGTCGCAGTGAAACATCAGATACGACGTTGCGCGCCGCGAATGATTTGGTCAGGGATTGTGCTGTAAGCATGATGGATGGGCCGGGTTGTCGATTTCAAGCGTACGCGCAATGTATCTGCCCGCTTGAACGTACCCGACACCATCGCGACGAGCACCCCGGATTTGCACGCCAATCGACCGCGACACTCGTGAGTGGCGGTCCGCCGTTTGCCGCTGGCGTCCCAAGGCAAAAGTCGGGGACGCGCAGGGTTAATCGCGTGACCGCAGCCGCCTAACGAATTCAAACCACAACGCGCAAGTCAGCCCGAGGCCCGCGACTGCCAAGAGAACACTGGCAGGAGGTGGCGCAAAACGCAGGAGGCTTGCGAGCGCTGGCACATAGATCGTGATCGCCAGCAAGGCAATCGTGCCCGCCGCGACTATCCACAGCGTTCGATTCGGCCGTTGCAGTGATGCGAGCAGCGAACCGCTCTTTGAGCGGTTGGAGAGAATGAGCGCGAGATTGGCGACGACCAGCGTGCAGAACGCGAATGTGCGGGCCTGCGGCTCCGTGAGATTGATCAATCCCCACCAGAAAGAAGCAATAACCGCCGCCAGCGCGCCAACCCCCTGCAGCATTGCAAACGCGAGTGTTGCACAGCCAAACAGTCGTGCAGTCGTGCTTCTGGGGGGCCGTTGCATTACATCGGCTTCGGCCGGTTCATTCTCGAAGGCGAGCGAACACGCCGGATCAATGACAAGTTCCAGAAAAGCGATATGCAGCGGGAACAGCATGCCGGGCCAGCCCAGCAAGACCGGGAGGAGGGCCATACCGGCAATCGGCACGTGCACGGCCAACAGGTAGGACATCGACTTTTGCAGGTTGTCAAAGATGCGGCGTCCCAAGCGCACAGCGCGCACGATGGAAGCGAAATTGTCGTCAAGCAGGACCAGCGATGCGGCCTCTCGCGCGACGTCTGTGCCGCGCCCGCCCATCGCGACGCCCACGTGCGCGGCCTTGAGCGCCGGTGCATCGTTGACGCCATCGCCGGTCATGGCGACAATTTCGCCGTCTGCCTTGAGCGCTTGCACGATGCGCAGCTTCTGCTCGGGCGCGATACGGGCGCATACCGTCGCGGTCTTGAGCCTTGCCTGCAGTTCCACATCACCAAGTCTTTCGATCTGGTCGCCGGAAAGTACGTTGTCATCGCTGACCGACAGTCCGGCCTGAGCGGCGATGGCATGCGCGGTGGCCGGATAGTCGCCGGTAATCATGATTACGCGGATGCCTGCCTCCCGGCATTCGGTGATGGCGGCCGGAATTTCCGTGCGTATCGGGTCGGCGAGACCGACCAGCCCGACATATTGAAAGGCGAAATCGTGTTCTCCTTCGGGCCAGGCGTCACCGGAATGGTTCGCTCTCGCGACGCCAAGCACGCGCAGCCCGTCTTTTGCCATGGCATCCACCTGCGCACCAATTCGCTGCTGCGCGGCCGGATCCAGATGGCAAAGGTCAATGATGGCCTCTGGCGCGCCCTTTGCCGCCACGACGTGATCTTCGCCGTCCACCCCCTTCCACACCTGCGCCATCGCGCGCAGCTCCGGCGTGAGGCCGTAGCCGTGCGCGAGCGTCCAGTTTTTGTGCACGTGTTCGGTGTTCGCGAGAAAGTGATCACCCAGCCGGTGAAACGCCTTTTCCATCGGATCAAAGGGATCGATGGCACTGGCGAGTATTGTGAATTCCACGAGCGTGTGAAACGCCTCCGGCAAATTATCGACATGCTGCGCGCCTTTGCCGGCACTGGCACCGTAGTCAACATTGAGCACGGCGTCGTCGGTTTGCAACCGCGCGACGGTCATGCGGTTCTCGGTGAGCGTGCCCGTCTTGTCGGCGCACAGCACCGAGGTCGCGCCCAGCGTTTCGATGGCGCTGATTCGCCGCGTAAGTACCTTTTCTTTCGACAGGCGCCACGCACCCAGCGCCGGAAAGATCGTCATCACCACCGGATACTCTTCAGGCAATAGCGCCATGGCGAGGGCGATCCCGGCGAGCACTGCCTGTAGCCAGTCGCCGCGCATCAAGCCGTAAATTGCCACCAGCGCAAGGCTCAGGCAGAGCGCCAGCAGCGCCAGGTTGCGCACCAGCACGGCGGTCTGTTTTTGCAGCGGTGAGCGTTCGGTTACCAGCGCGCCGAGCGACGTGCCGATTCGCCCAATCGCACTGCGTGGTCCGGTCGCGGTCACTCGTGCCACGCCCTGTCCCTGCACGATGAGGGTGCCGGAAAACACGAACGGAATGTCGTCGCCTCCGGGCTGCAACGCCGCGACGCCTTCGCCCGAGCCGGCGGTCGCAGCGATTTTCCTGACGGGAACCGGCTCGCCGGTGAGCAGGGATTCGTCCGCCTGCAGGTCCCTGGCATCCAGCAGCACGGCATCCGCCGGTACCCGGTCGCCCTCGGCCAGCAGCATGATGTCCTCTGCCACTACATCGCGGCCCGCGATGCGCTGTGCCTGCCCGTCGCGAATCACCCGCGCCTGCGGGCTGGTCATGTCGCGCAGCGCTTCTATGGCGCGTTCGGTCTTGCCTTCCTGATACAGCGTGAGCGCGAGCGTGATCAGCACAGCACCGAACAGGGTGATTCCCTCAAGCGGATCGCCGAACAGAAGGTATAGCGTTCCCGCCGTGAGCAGCAACAGAAACATCGGCTCGCGGGCGGTTTCCCAAACGATGTTCAGCAGCGTTCGGCGTTGACCACCCGGCAGCGCGTTCGGTCCGTTCGTCTTGAGGCGCTGCGCTGCGTCGGCGGCGGACAGGCCGTCGAACTTGGGCTTGATCACGGACATCAGGACTGTGCTCTGCAGTTGGTCAGAACTTTCGGCCAGTGCCACACCCGGCTGGACGGTTGCGGCAACACCCCAGTCTGCGGAGACATAAATGACTTTTCGATGAAAGCCTTATCGGATATGGGGGACAGCGCGAATATTAAGATAGTTGACTTTTAGCAAATTGTGACGTGAGCCCATATTGGATAAGGCATTCACAGAAAAGCTGCTATATGCAATGCTCCGCACAATGGTAATCCGGCCCGCGACGAAATCTCCGTTCGCTATCGCACAAGCCTCACAAATTTCCGGCAAACAACCGGCGCACGAACAGGTCCTTGAAACTATGCGCGTCGGCCAGGCCGAGCCGCTCAAGATACTGATGCGGTGCCTCCCGTCCTTCCCACAGGCTCTTCACCGCCAGCGTTACCAGTTCGCTCGGGTGATTGGTCGCGTGCTTGAGCTTCTTGAGCGCGCGCACGATGTGCAGTTCGTCGTCGGTGAGGTCGGTGCCGAACGGAAAGTCGGGCAGCAGCCCGGCTTCCGCCCACGGATGCAGCGTTTCTTCCAGCATCTGCGGCAGGTTGTTGCGGTAGCGCGGCGGAATTTCGTAGCTGGCGTCAAGCTTGCCGTGCGTTTTGGCCTGTTTCACGAGTTCATCCTGAAAGCGTGAATCGGCAATCGCAATAAGACGTTTGACCACCTCGCCGTCGGGCTGGCCGCGAAGATCGGCCACGCCGTATTCGGTGACGACGAGATCACGCAGATGGCGCGGGATGGTCACATGGCCGTAGTTCCAGACGATACTGCTCCTGAGGCCATCCTGATTGTCATGTGTTGCCCGCAGCATCATGACGAGCCGGGCATCCGGCAGTGCGTGTGCCATCGCGACAAAGTTGTACTGACCGCCGACACCGCTCACCACCTGGCCGGACTCGAGCGCGTCCGACACCGCCGCACCAAGCAACGTCACGATCATGGTCGTGTTCATGAAGCGCGCCTTGCGCCGCTGTGCGCGTTTCAGATCACCCTGGCCGTAGAGCTGGTTGATGAAGTCGATCCGCGTCATGTCGATCTTCGCCAGCTCCTGCGGCGGCATGGTGCGCAGGCGTTCGTAGAAGTCACGCGGACCAAGGAAAAAGCCACCGGTCATGAAGATGCCGCCGGTCAGGCGCTTGCCGAGCATCGTCTCATTGATGGCCGCGAGAGTGTCCTTGTCGCGCAAATCGATGCCGCAGCGATGACCGTCGCGCTGCAACTCACCGTCGACAAGCACGACATCGGCCCGCAGAATGCCGAAGCGCTGTAGAAACGTGATGTCCTCTGCGATCAATGGCGAATGAATGCGCCCGGCTTCGAGCAGGGCAACGACAGTGTCTGCGCCGACCGATTCGTCCGGGATGCGGCCTTCGTTGATAAGGTGCTGCAGGGTCGTGTCGGCGAATACCTCGCGACGGATGATGCCCGCCTCGATGAGCTTGAGGAAGCCGTTGACGAACATCTCGGAGCAGCCATAGAGCCCCTGGTCGAAACGCCCGAACTCGCGACCCGAGGTGCCGTCGGGGCACAGGCTTTCCATGATGAGCCGGTATTCCTCGCCGTGGCGGTCGCGCACGATGAGCGCCTGGCCGATGGCGTCGCCGAGCGAGCCGATACCGATTTGCAGCGTGCCGCCGTCGGTGACGAGGCAGCTGGCATGCAGACCAATGGCGTAATCGGCGGCCGTGACCTTGTTGTTGGGCGGCGCGAAGAGGGCGTGCGTGCCCGCCGGGTCGGTGACCACGATATCGAAAAAGTCGGGACCAACCTCGGCGCCGTTCGGCATGAATGGCATCTGCTGATTGACGACGCCGATCGTCAGCAGCGGCAGTCCGGCTTCACGCAATTTTTCGATGACCTCGAACACGACGTCGGGATTGCTCGACAGGCTCAAGCGCAGCGCGTTGCCTTCGCCGCGAGCAGCGACCGCCTGAGCGATCACATTCATGCCCTGCACCGCCATGTCACGCGCCACAAAGGTGTAGTTGGTAGAGATGTAGCCCTGCTGTGCGGCGTCGTTGCCAACGTAGTCGCCGGTTTTCATGAAGAACTCGCGCACTTCCACGTTCGGCGGCAGCGCATGCGCGCGCAAGTCCTTCACATAGTCGAGATCGGGGTAGTCGCCAAATACGCGTTCGACCAGCGGTTCCAGAAAGTGTCGCTCCAGTTCGCTGTGTCCCACAGGTTTTTCGAGCGACAGTGCGGTGATGATGCGCAGCTTGCGCGCCGGGTTGCCCTTGATGCGACGATACAGCGCGTTGACGAACGGGTTCGGCTTGCCGATGGCGAGCGGTATACCGAGCACAATGTTGCCGGGAATGGTGTCGAGCAGGTGATCTACGGCTGCATCTATGGAATCGATCATCAGTGACGCGGGCATGGGACCTCCCTGTTGGACTGATTCAACTGTAGGTCGTTGCCAGCGGTTTGCTGTTGATGTGGAGCAATCATCCCCGGTGCAGCGAGCTTTGGGGTGCCACCAGGCAGTGTTGAAACAGTAACCATGCCCACTACAAGGATTTCGCGTAAGCTCGCGACCTGCAGGCTGCAGCTGTCGCAGGAGGGCGATGCGGTCAAGTGATGGTCCGGCAAATGGAGGAACAATGAGCGAAGACGTGCGACCCGGTGTGGAAGAGCCCAATACCCTGCTGGTGCCGATTCGCACCGATGTGCCACGTAGTCATGTGCTGACCTGGCTGCGTCTGGGATGGACTGACTATGCGGCGTCGCGGCCGGTTTCGACCTGGTTCGGTCTCGGCTTTGTGATGATGGCACTGCTGCAACTGCTGATTTTTGCGCGCGCGCCGGCGTACTCGATGGCCATGATCTCCGGATTCCTGCTGCTCGGCCCGTTTTTGTGCACGGCGGTTTATCACATATCGCAAACCCTGGAGCGCGGCGAAAAGCCCGGGCTCAAGGCGGCGGCCCTTTCGTTCCGGCCGGTGCTCAGCAATATCGGAATATTTGCCGCCGTGCTGCTCGTGCTCGAGCTTTTGTGGGGACGCGCGTCGCTGGTGGTGTTTGCGCTGTTCTATCAGGGCGGGCTGCCATCGACCGAGGATTTGCTCGCAGCGCTAGCGAAATTCACCAACGTTGACTTCCTGATTGCCTACATCGCGGTGGGTGCCGTGTTCGCAAGCCTCGTCTTCGTGGTCAGCGCGGTGGCGATCCCGATGCTGCTTGATCGCCGTACCGATGCGATTACGGCAGGGCTGACCAGCGTGCGCGCCTGCCTCGGCTCGCCGGGGACGATGGCGATCTGGGCCGGCACCATCGTGCTGCTGACGCTTCTGGCCATGCTGCCGTGCTTCGTCGGGCTCATCGTCGTGGGGCCGTGGCTCGGGCACGCCACCTGGCATGCCTATCGTGACCTCGTCATCGCCGAGGGGAAACCGGGCATGACGCCGTAGGCCGTTGTTCGCAAAGTTAACAGCTTTTTTCCGGAATGCACGTCTGATCAGGGGCTGCGAAGAGATTTTGTTAATAGTTGATATTTGGCGATTATCGGGTCCGCCCCTTATCCTGTGGCGCTGAAAGCAGAAAGCTGTTAGTTGCGAATTGAGACGCCGGTGCTGCTCTGGTTATGCATCGCAACGCGGTGGGTCCGGTAGAATTTCTCTTTCCCGCTTAGGTTCGCCATGACCAAATACGTGTTCGTGACCGGCGGGGTGGTGTCTTCCCTCGGAAAAGGCATCGCCGCCGCCTCTCTCGCCGCGATTCTCGAATCGCGCGGCCTCAAAGTCTCCCTCTTAAAACTCGATCCCTACATCAACGTCGATCCGGGCACCATGAGCCCGTATCAGCATGGCGAGGTGTATGTAACCAACGACGGGGCGGAAACCGACCTCGATCTGGGCCATTACGAGCGTTTCATCTCCGGAAAGATGACCGCCCGCAACAGTTTCACCTCGGGCAAGATTTACCAGAGCGTGATCAACAAGGAACGCCGCGGCGACTACCTTGGCGGCACCGTTCAGGTCATTCCGCACATCACCGACGAAATCAAGGCCTCGATCAAAAGCGCGGGCGAGGGCCTGGACGTCCTGCTGGTCGAAATCGGCGGTACGGTCGGTGACATCGAATCGCTGCCGTTCATGGAGGCGATTCGCCAGATGGGCGTCGAGGTTGGTCGCAGGAATCGCTGCTATATCCACCTGACGCTGGTTCCGTACATCGCCAGCGCTGGCGAATTGAAGACCAAACCGACGCAGCACAGCGTGCAGAAGCTGCGCGAAATCGGCATTTTCCCCGATGTGCTGCTTTGCCGTTCGGATCGCCCGGTGCCGGAAGACGAGAAAAAGAAGATTTCGCTTTTCACCAACGTCGAGCAGCGCGCCGTCATTTCGGTGCCCGATGTTGATACGATTTTCAAAGTGCCGCAAATGCTGCACGACCAGCTGCTGGACGAGATCGTCTGCCACACGCTGGACATCCTGGCAAAGCCGGCTGATCTCGCGCCCTGGGCACACATTGTCGAACGCACGCTACGCCCGAAAGGTGAAGTCACTATCGGTTTCGTCGGCAAGTATGTTGAGCTGATCGATGCCTACAAATCGATCAACGAAGCGCTGAAGGCGGGTGGCATTCACAACGACTGCCGCGTCAACATCAAGTACCTGGAATCGGAGAAGATCGAGGTCGAAGG
>Ga0209023_10002973_pt1 | contig 20525 bp, 18 predicted proteins | sample LakOneMetagenome_FD_187468 | JGI IMG/M metagenome (GOLD analysis project Ga0209023, IMG submission 187468) | Freshwater and sediment microbial communities from Lake Erie, Canada (SPAdes) (version 2) | ecosystem: Environmental > Aquatic > Freshwater > Lentic | place: Lake Erie, Canada...
CGACGGTCTCGAGGCTTGACCTCGTGACCGTCGGTCTGAACTACCGCTTCTAAGTAAGTTCGCGATTAAATCCGAATTGAGAGCCCCGGGCGGTGAGCCCGGGGCTTTCGCTTTTTGAGAGCTACAAATTCGAGGCGAAGCCCTGCTTTGAAGATGAGCCAGATGGCTCTGAGTGAACTCCTAAAACCCTCAATAAGGCGCTTGAAGCGATCTTTACCGAAAAGGATTTCATTTGCTCGACGTTTGTAAATGCGCGAAGCGCTAAGCCAAATTGGCTGCTCGGTCTTTTGCGGAGAACTCACGCAGCGTTTCGCGTGGCCGCCTACATGCAGCACGTGCACGAGACACTGTTAAGCCGCACTAACCGCAACGACAGCTTTCAGAACATCTTCATGACAAGCGCCGAGGATCGGACCATGTCTCGATCAGCTATTCAGTGTCTGCGTGAGATCAGAATAGCGGAGGGCTGGCGTTGCTGGCGAACCACTGCTGATGTCTCTTGAACTCTAACGGGGTCGGAAAAGACCGAGCGCAAGCGCGCATCTGCATTCGTATTTGCTATCTAGACGAAGGCCGCAAAGCCGCTATTCCATGCTTCACGCGGTAAGCCGGCTTCCGGTGCGATGACGCCCATGTGCCTAAAAACTTGCCTCACTCGGCGATGCAAACGTGTCACCTTTTACTTGTCTATCAGCGCCGATCAGACGACCGCACCACACTGAACGTTGCAGTGCACCCACACATCACGGAGCATCATTCCGCAACGATGACAGCTTGCGGGACAATAAGTGTGTCCGAAGAACCGGACCGGCACGCAGTCGCGGTCCGGAAGTCCAGCCACCGCCATCTGCTGCAAGGCAATATGTAACTGAAAAATCTCGTAAAGCACGAGAGATTTCAATTGGCACGCTTCGTGCTACTATTCAGCCAAAACAAAGAATGAATGCTGGGAGGGAGCCATGGACAAAACGAGGGATACAAATCCGTCTGGAAAAAGCGGATTGATGAGTGCGCTTGGTAGCGCATTCAATGCAGCGTCAAAGTTTTCAATGGCCTTGGCGGTCGTGCTGGCTCTGCCTAATGCAGCGTCAGCCGGGCAGCCGAACTGGCCCCAGACGCTGACTCTTGGCACGGCGTCCGAAGGCGGCACGTATTACACCTACGGCGAAGGTTTGGCTCAGCTGCTCACGCGCGAGCTCGGCATCATCGTCACGGCGCGACCCACCGGCGGCCCGGTCGACAATATCAAGCTGATCGAGAGCGGTGAAATTCAGCTTGGCTTCGTGACCATGGGTGTCGCGTTGCAGGGTTGGAACGGCAGCGCATCGTGGACCGGCGGGAAAAAGTACCAGAACATGCGCGTCATGTTCCCGATGTACGATACGCCGTTTCAGTTTCAGGTGCTCAACGACTCGCCGATTCAGTCGATTGCCGACTTTGCCGGCAAGCGTATCGGCGTTGGACCTAAGGGCGGCACAACGGCCACCTATTTTCCTGAATTCCTCAAGGCTCTCAACATAAACGCCACTCTGGTTGAGGGCGATTGGACTGTGCTCGGCGACAAGTCGCTGGGGAAAGGCATTGACGCTCTCGCGGTTGGTGCCGGTGTGCCGGCTCCAGTGTTCATTGACGTCGAGCGTAAGGCGAAGGTGCGTTATCTCTCGCTCACGAAGCCTGAGATTGCATCGCTGCGTCTGGCGATGCCGGAACTTTCCTCGTCGGTCGTTGCGTCGGGCACGTATCCGACCTTGCGGCGCCGCTACGACACGGTTGGCTTTTTCAACTTTGCCGTTGCGAACAAGGATTTGCCGGACGATCTGGTCACGGCCATCCTCAACACCGTGTTCACGCAGCAGGAGCGGATGATCGAGATTCATCCCTCGGCAGCGGAAACGATTCCATCGAACTTCACTCGCAACACTTTCCTTCCTTATCACGGCGGCGCGGCGAGCTGGTTCCGCAGCAAGGCTACGCCTGGGGTTACGCTTTCCGACTAATAGTTCAAACTGACAGAAAAACGAGTACACGGGGGAGACAACAGAAATGGCAACGGCAGTAGCTACGGCAGACGGTCCTAAAAACGTAAAATGGTATCAGCACCTTTATGTGCAGGTGCTGGCTGCGATCGCAGCGGGCGTTTTGCTGGGACATTTTTATCCTGAGACCGGCGCATCGATGAAGCCACTCGGTGACGCGTTCATCAAGTGTATCAAGATGATCATCGCGCCGATCATCTTCTTCACTGTGGTGCACGGCATTGCCAGCATGCAAGACATGAAGAAGGTCGGACGCGTCGGTCTGAAGGCGCTGATCTATTTCGAATTGCTGACGACCGCCGCGCTGATCGTCGGCCTTCTCGTCATCAACTTGTGGAAGCCCGGCGTCGGCATGAACGTCGATCTGTCGACCGTTGACACCAAGTCGATTGCGGCATTCACGGCGAAGGCGAAGGAACAGGGCACCGTCCAGTTCCTGATGCACATCATTCCTTCCACGGTTGTGGGTGCTTTTGCCGATGGCGAAATCCTGCAAGTGCTGTTCTTCGCGATCCTGTTCGCCTTCGGCTTGCAGGCTCTCGGTTCGCACGGTGAAGGTGTGCTGCGTCTGATCGACGTTGTGAGCCACGTGTTCTTCAAGATCGTGGGCTACATCATGAAGGCCGCTCCGCTCGGAGCGTTCGGCGCCATGGCCTTTACAATCGGCAAATACGGCGTTGCGACGCTCTTGTCGCTGGGCAACTTCATGCTGTCGTTCTACGCGACGTGCTTGCTGTTCGTCTTCGTCGTGCTCGGCTCGGTTGCTGCGATGTGCGGCTTCTCGATCATCAAGTTCATTCGCTACATCAAGGAAGAACTTCTGATCGTGCTCGGCACGTCGTCCTCTGAATCGGTCTTGCCGCGCATGATCGTGAAGCTGGAAAACCTCGGCTGCGACAAATCGGTCGTCGGTCTGGTCATTCCGACCGGCTACTCGTTCAACCTCGACGGAACTTGTATCTATCTGACGATGGCTGCAATCTTCCTGGCACAGGCAACCAACGTCGATCTCACACTGACGCAAGAACTCGGCATCATCGGTGTGTTGCTTCTGACGTCCAAGGGTGCCGCTGGCGTCACCGGATCGGGCTTCATCGTTCTGGCCGCAACGCTCGCGTCCGTTGGAACGATCCCTGTGGCCAGCATCGCGCTGATCCTTGGCATCGACCGCTTCATGTCTGAAGCGCGCGCGCTGACCAACCTGATCGGCAACGGTGTGGCGACAATCGTGGTGTCCAAGTGGGAAAAAGGACTCGATGAAAAGATTCTTCATCAGCGCCTGAACCAGACCGGTGGCGATAATCCGGAGGACGTGATGATTGGTGATGAAGAGAGCCAGACGGGCGCACCACGGCCGATCACTGCTTGATGATCCAGTCCGTCTCACATCGGCCGTAGGGTCGGGGTGAGACGGGCTCGGCCATTGCCGATCTAGTTAGCAACGCTTTATCGAACGAAATTTTTGCGGCGGCGGGCACAGGTGTCCGTCGCCGTTGCTTTTTGGCTTTCCAAGACAAGCCAGATGGCCAGCTGTCGAGGTGCGGTATCTGGGACGGATTGCTAGTTCGCCGCTCAGCCTGACCAACAGTGCCGCCGCCAGGTTTGAGGGGTTCTCTATTTTCGTAGTATTGAACTGGCCGCGCTATGCGCCTGATTGAATGCGTGCACTCCACGGGCAACTTCGTGGTCGAACGTCATCCTCAAAGCCAGTTTCTGACCTTCTGCAGCAATCGCCTCGCACTGCTCTGCGTGAGAGAGGCACCAATCGATCTGCTCATGCAAATCGCTCAGGTCAGCTCGTACTGGAACAAAGTGTCGCCAGGCAACGAGGTCTTCATAATACCACTGGCGAAAACCACGCTCCGATTGCACCTTGATGATGCAGCACCCGAGCAATAGCCTCTCGAAGAAATTCGACCAGGCATTGCTAAAGCCGTCAATATCGAGTGCGAAACGATTTCGACCCCAATCTGTAGTGGGAATATACTTACCCACCAAATCGAAATCCTCGAGTCGCTCTCTCTCGTTCGCAGAAATCGCAGCAAGATGTGTTTCTGCAAACTTGGCATCTGTCCCCGGAACATTTCGGAGACTTAGGCAGAGACGAGTCCGCGCTAGCAGCTCATGATTGCTGCTAGACATTTCAGCATCAGTTCCTCGGCCGTGACCGTGCATCGCCCCGCGCCAGATGATCGCATCGTTGCGTTCGAGCCAGGGGATGAAATGAGCGCGGATATGACGGCGCATCGGCTCATAGCCGCCCGAATTAAAAAAGAAGGGATCGGGGACCAGAATTGCGTCGTCGGCGTTTGACGAAAATCCGACCGTTCCACTCCCGCATTCATCATCGATCCAGCCGGACAGTCGGCTAACATCCGGATTTGCATCTGCGAGAGTTCTAACCAAGGAAGCGGGCCTGCGTCCGAAGATCATGATCCGCGCTGGATCTTGGCGAATCGAGGCGAGATCGCAGCCAATCACAATTTCACTTTTCACACGACGCAAGAAGACGCCATGGGTACCAGCCTGATCGTCCTGTTCTACCCGAACGGATATGGGAGCCCTGTTTTGACTGGCAAGTTTGCTCAGGCGTCGGCCTATGCGAGCCAAAGGAAAATTTACGTCGAGAAAGTTCGAGATTCTGGACACTTAAATATAACTGCTGGAGTTCACATGCACAGATAGCACGGTGCTTACCTAAGGATTGCCGGAGCAAAAACGGAAACCTGGAAACAGGTATAATCTATTGCAATAACTGGCGCACCCGACACGATTCGAACGTGTGACCTTTGCCTTCGGAGGGCAACGCTCTATCCAGCTGAGCTACGGGTGCGGCGCATTCCATTTAGCCGATCGTCGGGGGACGGGCAACGGCTGAGGCGCGGCGGCGCGCCCGGACCCTTCCGCGCGGTTTTGCCGTCCACCGCCGCTGAACCCGTATTGCCGAAGCGCGGTATTTTTGGAACGCTAACGTGGCTCCGGCTTGCCGGGGTCAAAAGGGTAGTGAACATCGGTGATGAACGTGTCTGAGACGGTCGGCAGTCCAGTCAGGGACGGCGAGGACGCTTTTTACAGCGCCATGCCGGTGTTTCGCGGCTTTGCGAATTTGATGGACCCGGCGCTGTATCGTCCGGTGCCGGATGGCTGGCTGATAGGTGTCGCCGACATCGTGCAGTCCACCAAGGCGATTGCGGACAACCGCTATAAGGCAGTGAACATGGCAGGCGCGGCTGTGATCGCGTCAGTCACCAACGCGCTCGACAATCGCGATTTCCCGTTCGCCTTCGGTGGCGACGGTGCGAGCTTCGCGGTCTCGCCGCAGGATGCAGCGCTTGCGCGCGAGGCGCTGGCTGCCACATCGACCTGGGTGAAGGAAGATCTCGATCTGTCACTGCGCGTGGCGCTGGTGCCCATCGAGGCGATCCGCGCGCGAGGTCTCGACGTGCGCGTCGCGCGATATGGCGCGTCGCCGCATGTCTCCTACGCGATGTTTTCGGGCGGCGGTCTGGCTTGGGCGGAAGCTGCGATGAAACGCGGCGAGTTTACGGTTCAGGCAGCGCCGCCGGGCGCGCATCCCGATCTCACAGGATTGTCCTGCCGTTTTTCGGAAATGCCGGCGGAGCGCGGCATCATCCTATCGATGCTGATCGTGCCGGGCTCATCGGCGGACAGCGCAGCGTTTCGCCGTCTCATCGAAGATGTGGTGACGCTGGTGGATCGAAGTCCCGGCGCGGGACGACCGGTGCCGTCATCCGGTCCGCATATGCGCTGGCCGACGCCTGGCGCGGACTTCGAGGCACTGGCGCAGCGCGGTGGCTCACTGTTTATGCGCCGCCTCAGTGTCCATGCGTGGACGCTGTTCGCCTATGTCCTGTTTCGTCTCAATCTTTCGGCCGGCGGTTTCGTGCCGAAGGTCTACATGCAGCAAGTCGTCGAGAATTCCGACTTTCGCAAATTCGACGATGGGTTGCGTATGGTGCTCGACTGTAAGCCGGAACTGGCCGACGCGCTGGAGCAACGCCTCGCTGCAGCCGCGGCGTCCGGCACCGCGCGTTACGGTCTGCATCGGCAGGATGCCGCGATGATGACCTGCTTTACGCTGTCGGCGTCGCGGCCCGATCATTTTCATTTTGTCGATGGCGCGCGCGGTGGCTACGCATCCGCCGCCGTTGCGCTGAAGGCGACTTTGAACTGAGTGCTGCAGGTTGCGCGTTTGCTGCGTTTCGTTCTAGCCCATCTCGCCATTGATGAAGGGATTGGTCTGGCGCTCGTGACCGAAATTCGAGCCGGGGCCATGCCCACAAATGAAGCCGATATCATCGCCGAGCGGCAGCAATTTTTCCTTGATCGAACGGATCAGCGTAGCGTGATCGCCGCCCGGCAAATCGGTGCGCCCGATCGAGCCGTTGAACAGCACGTCGCCGACAATCGCAAAGCGCATGCCCTTGTTGAAAAACACCACGCTTCCCGGTGAGTGACCGGGGCAGAAGTAGACATCGAAGGTGAGTTCGCCGACCTTGACCTGATCGCCTTCGCTGAGCCAGCGGTCCGGCGCAAAATTACGCACGCCGGTCATGCCGAAATTCGCGCCGCTCTGCACGACGTGATCGAGCAGATACTTGTCCGCGATATGCGGTCCTTCGATCGGCACTTTCAGCGCATCGCGCAGTTCGGCCGCGCCGCCGACATGGTCGATATGGCCGTGGGTGATCCAGATCTGATCCACCGTGACATTCGCCTGTTTGATCGCGGCGAGAATTTGCGGGACGTCGCCGCCGGGATCGATCACCACGGCGCGCTTTGTGACCTCGCACCACAACAGGGTGCAGTTCTGCTGAAACGGCGTCACCGGAACGATCAAAGCGCCTGCTTTGGCCGCTTCCTGAGCTTGCTGGGAGTTCTCTGTCATGCGGCCACATTGCCGATTTTTCGCGCCGCGCCAAGCGGTTTTCGCGTAGTGGGCGGGCGGCTTTTCTTATCAGGCAACACGCAGGCTGGTGGCCTTCGGCGCGCCTACCTCGAACGGCTCGGGGCGTCCGACGGCAAATCCCTGCGCGTAATCGACGCCGATCTCGCGCAGCGCGTTCAGCACATCATCATTTTCGACAAATTCGGCGATGGTCTGCTTGCCCATCACCTTGCCGATCCGGCAGATCATTTCCACCATGCGCGGTCGATCGGATCGTCGAGCATGTCTTTCACGAAACCGCCGTCGATCTTGAGATAGTTCACCGGCAGATGTTTCAGATAGCCGAACGACGACATGCCGCTGCCGAAATCGTCCAGCGAGAATCGGCATCCCAAAGCCTGAAGTACGCCAATGAAACGATTGGCCTGATCGAGATTCGCGATAGCGCTGGTCTCCGTGATTTCGAAGCAGATCATGGTCGGTGGAATGCGATGATGCTCCAACTGCTCGCGCACATAGTCGACGAAATCTTCGTCGCTGAATGTTGCGCCGGATAGGTTGATCGCGCAGGTCGCGATTTTCGTGGATGCGGTCTGGGCAATTCGGGCAGCCAGCATTTCAAATGCGCGGCGCACGACCCAGCGGTCGATCAGCGGCATCAGGCCGTAGCGTTCGGCAGCCGGGATGAAGTCGCCGGGCGGCACCAGCTTCCCGTCGCGGTCGCACAGACGCAACAGCAACTCGATGTGGATTCCGGCGTCGCCGGTATCGTTTAACGGCGCGATCTTTTGCGAGAACAGGCAGAAGCGGCCCTCGTCGAGCGCGTCGTGAATGCGCTGAACCCATGCCATTTCGCCGAAACGATGCAGCAATTCGGTATCGCTCGGATTGTGAATCTGGATGCGGTTGCGGCCTTTTTCTTTCGCCATGTAGCAGGCGAGATCGGCCGTGCGCAGCGTTTCATCCTTGGTTGCGCGGCCCGGCATCATCTGCACAAGGCCGATGCTGGCGGTGATCGTGAACGACCTTTCGTTCCAGACGAAGTTCATGTCCTGTACGGCCTGTCGCAGCCGTTCGGCGACAATGGCGGCATGTCCGATGTCGTCGTTTTCCAGCAGCACGGCGAACTCGTCGCCGCCGAGCCGTGCCAGCAGATCGTTGCCGCGCAGATGTTGTTGCAGCGATGTGGAGACTTCACAGAGCAGCTTGTCGCCAGCGGCGTGGCCGCATGTGTCGTTGATGATCTTGAACTGGTCGAGATCGATGAACATCAGCGCGTGACCGCGCTCGACGCTGCGATCATCCCGCTGCAGCGCCCGTTCAAGCCGGTGCTCGAATTCACGGCGATTGGCGAGCTTGGTCAGGCTGTCATGCGAGGCCTGCCATGACAGCCGCGCGATATATTTCTTCTCGCTGGTCATGTCGTGCAGCACCAGCACAGCGCCAGCAACAAGACCGTCCTTGTAGAGCGGCATTCCGGCCATCGAGATCGGGACCGACAAACCGTCGTGGCGCATCAGGAAGTGCGGCCGCGTGTTTATACCGAGGTCGCCGCCTTTCAGAATGCGGTCGATTTGATCGTCAAGGGTGGGGCGGCTGCTCTCTTCGTCCACCACGCCGAACAGCCAAGTGAGGGGCTGGCCGATGACGTCGGCGGCCTGACGCGCGATCAGCCGCTCCGCCGCCGGATTCAGATATTCGACATACCCCTGCGCATCGGTGCGAATGACAGCATCGCCGATGGACGCGAGCGTGATCTGCGCGCGTTCTTTTTCTGCGCGCACAGCATCGATGAATTTGCGCCGCTGTGCCAGGAAATGCCGGGTTATTGCCAGAAGCAGCGCCACGAGAAGTCCAGCGGTAAACAGATTGACCAGCGTAAGGACCAGTTTGACCTGCCGCGATCCCTCGCCGAGGGTTTCGGAGAACGCCACCGCTTCAGATGCAAACCGCGCGTTGAAACTGTCAATCCGTGCGCGATGCTCGTCGATCTGCACGCGGGCAACCGGGCCTGCGAGATTGGCTTCGCGGATCGATGCTGCAAGCTCGGTGAGTTCGTCGAGCAGCGGATCGGTGTTGATCCAGTGCGTAATCGCTTTCTTGAACGGCGGAAGTTCGCGAAAATAGCGATAGAGCCAGATTAGCCCGTCGATGTCTTCGGGATGATTTCCACCTTGCAGAAAGCCTGCGCGAGCGGCGTCGATATTGGGGGTGTCTTGTTCGAGCGCCTTGCGGGCGATGCGATCTCCGAGCGGCACGCTGACTGACCGGAGATACTCTTTGTAATTCCGCTCGAGTCCGGCGCCGCTGTAGAGATGAAGCGCGTGAACGGCATCCTTCTGACCCTTGGACCAGAAACTTTCCCCGCCGACATAACCGCGCACCGAGGACAGGATGTTCAGGCTCATGCCCGCGAGAAAAGCCTGAAGCAAAACAATAGCGATGAGAGGCGAGACCAGCCGCAGCAGTCGTGCATTCGCAAACTTGACGTTTAGCTTCATTGACGCCGCAGGCCCCAGCCCTGTTGACTTAACTTTCCTGTCTCAACTCGTTATTCCAGTTGCGGGGAGATGCGGATTCAGTCGCACGCATTCTGCCTGCACAGCGATGGACTGTGCCGGAGCGACATTAAGAAGCTGCCAAAGTTGCAATATTTTGCGGTGAAACCAAAAGGTGCGTAAATCGCGCGTAAATTTTCGCGCCGAGATTACTTTCAAACTTTGATTGAGCCGCGAAAACGGATTCATTTACCGCGATGAAGGCACGAAAGAGCAGGGAAGCTGCCACATCAGTAGCTAGCCTCCCGTGCGCTCCGCATGGTCAGAGTGCGTTAACGCTTCGTCTGCACCTTCAATGTGTCCGCTACCGCACGGTCGAACGATGAAGTCTTCGCCGGCGAGGCTTTGCGCTTTTCAGCCACGAACGCATCGCGTTTCTGCACCAGCGCGGCGAGCTTTTCATTGAGATCCTTGCGGGTCTGTACCTTCTTCTCGACCGTCGCCGCGCGCTGCTCCGGAGACTGTTTGCGCAACTCGTCGGTCAGGTCTTCGTCCTTGACGCTGGCGACTTTCATCCGGCCCGAGGCCACGTCGTTGACCAGATCGCCGTCGCCGGTGACGGCTTCGGACGAATACTTGGAGCGCTTGTTGAGATAGCTCGCCATGTCGGACGCGGAGGAGGGCGCTGCCGCCGCGACCTGCGACAGTTGGCGGGTCTTTTCTTCGACGCGCTTCTGCATCTTCTGAGGACCGTAAGGAATCACGGTGCCGTTGATTTCTTTCTGCAAGATGATGATGTCGTCGTCGTAAGGCGTCTCGATCACCAAGAGTTCGCCGCCGTCCTGCGGGATCGGAATGAAGCGCCCGTCGCCGAGTTGCGCGATGTCCTTCCAGACCCGCTCGGTATCGCGCGCGCCGCCGGCCAGCACGGCATTGACCACGATATCGCGCTGCTTGGCGATCGCGATGGTCTTCGGATATTTGGTGTCCTGCGCGTAGTCCATGTGCGGTGGAGCGTCGCCGACCAGGAACACGATGCGCTTGGCATCGCCGCCTTTGGTCCATTGCAGTTTGTTGACCGCCACGTCGAGCGCCTCGTTGACGCTCTCTGGCCAGTCGCCACCGCCGCGTGCTTTCAGCTCGAGCAGATTGGCGTAGATGTCCTGAATGTCGGTGGTGAGATCGAAGGTCTTGGTGACGTATTCGTCACCGATGTCGCGATAGGCGACAAGGCCGATGCGAATGTCGGCATCGGGATTGGTATCGACCACGCTGGTGGCGATGGACCAGATTTTTTGTTTTGCACCTTCGAGCAGTCCGCCCATCGAGCCGGTGGTGTCGAGAACGAATGCGACTTCGACGGTCGGTTTGGCGACGGCTTGGGACAGAGTCGCGCTCAAGGGCAATGCGAGAGCGGCAACAACAAATGCGCTGGCGGTGAGTTTGAAACGGCCGGTGATGCGTGACGTCATTTCCCCCTCCAAGGGTTCATTGTCTCGGACGCAAGTTGGTTTGCGTCCGCTGGAACAATGGTTCCCTTGCTTCGCGACGGCGCGTGGTCCGAATTGTGTCTGGCCGCGTACAACTTTGCGGCTGAGAGACTTTTGCTTTTCTGCTACCGTGACGGAATCATGCCTTCACCGTTTCGCCTTATCGAACTGGGTTTGCCGCCGGATCGCCGCCAGTCCGACACAGCGCTTGCTGTTGCGCGGGGTACGTCCAGATTCTTGAGATCGCTGGGATTTTCCTGCGTCAGCGAATTGACGCTGCCGTCCGGCCGCCGCGCCGATCTGGTGGCGATGAACGCGCGCGGCGACATCTGGATCGTGGAGATCAAGTCGTCGGTCGAAGACCTGCGCGCCGATCAAAAATGGCAGGACTACCGGATGCATTGCGACCGGCTGTTCTTTGCCTTCACGCAGGATCTTCCGTGCGACCTATTTCCGCCTGACACCGGGCTGATCGTTGCAGATGCCTACGGCGCGCATCTTCACTGCGAGGCGCCGGAGCACCGCATAGCTGCAGCGACACGCAAGATCATGATGGTTGGTTTTGGATTGCTTGCAGCGCAGCGCATGAGCCGCGCGCTCGATCCGCAAGGCCACTCGATTGACGAGACTTAGACGGTCGGCTGATTGAAATTATTTTTGGCGACGGCGGCGACCGGGATCAGCGTGTTCTCGAACATCGCAAATGCGGTTGCAGCACCTTGCACAACGCCCGCCGCGTCGGCCTGCGCTGCCGGATGATTTTCTAGCAGGTTGAGAAAGCTCGGCCAGAACCGCTTGCCGAATCCGTGCCGAAGATAGGCGGTAGCATTCATGCATTCTGAATCCGGATGCTCCGCGAGGCGCGCGAGCATGACTCGCTCACCCATGCGCGAGGCTTCCAGCACATAGACCGCGCCGAACATTTCAGCGACGGAGGATAAGTGAGGCGTGGCCAGCGGAGTGCATTCGAGGCCGAGCGTCGCGAGGTCGCGCGTCAAAGCCGGCGTGCGAATGCGTTCGTTCCAATCGATGATGTGTTGATCGATGCCGTTGGCTTCGAGGGCAGCTTCGAGCGGAAACAACGCTTCGGCTTGGCTGCGAAGAAATCCCTCGTAATAAAGCGGTACCGAAAGATCGAGCCGCGCCATGGCCTGGTCAAGGCGATGATGCGACGTCGCGGTCGCGTTACGAATGATATCCTTGATGGCGTCGCTCATGACGCTTTGGCCCCGATGGACTGAGACGCGGACTCGGTCAGGTTACCACGATTTCCCGCGATGGCACGAATGGCTCAAGCAGCGCGGTCACATAGTTGCGAGTGACCTGGACAGGATAGCTCGACCTTCGGCGAACGGTCACGCGTGGCGCACGCAGGGGCATGCCCTTCGGCCAGTCGATCCGATAATCTTCGACAAGACCGAACTGCTTGGTGATTTCGAGCCGGGAGGAAATTTCGAGATGCTTGGCTTTCCGCATTGCGACGCCTTTTCTGGTGAACCTGCGGGCTTAACGCAGGTGCGGCCAGAAAAGTTCCAAGCCCTGCGCGGACTTACCGCGGTGCGCGCTTGGCCAGAATCCGCTGCAGCGTGCGGCGGTGCATGTTGAGGCGTCGGGCCGTCTCGGAGACGTTGCGATTGCACATCTCATAGATGCGCTGGATGTGCTCCCAGCGGACACGGTCGGCGGACATCGGGTTCTGCGGAAGCTGCGACTTGTCGTTCGCGGTGGCAAGCAGGGCGGCAACCACATCGTCGGCATCGGCTGGCTTTGAGAGATAATCCACCGCGCCCATCTTCACCGCGGTTACGGCGGTGGCGATATTGCCATAGCCGGTGAGCACAATGGCGCGTGCATCGGGCCGCTGCCGCTTGAGCGCAGACACGACATCGAGACCGTTGCCGTCACCGAGGCGAAGATCGACAACCGCGAAGGCGGGAGCCGCTTTTCCGATGTGAGTCAGGCCCTCGGACACATTGTCGCAGGCCGTCACAGCGAAGCCGCGCGTCTCCATGGCGCGTGCCAGCCGGTCAAGAAATGCCTTGTCATCCTCGACGATCAGCAGAGAACGGTCGGCAATTTCGGTCAAATCGGCTGTTGCGGTCACGGTTTGCGCCTCCTTCAAGGTGTACGCCTGATATGGCGTGACATTCAGGCGCTGCCAAGGCCGACATTCGGACGCACCCTAGACTAGCCGCCGGATCGCGCGGTTATTGCAGCGCGGCCGAGGGATTGTCAGCGTTCTCGAAGCTCTCGCGCGGCCATACGATCGTGACTACAGCGCCGTGATCGGGGAACACGCGGTTGGTGAAGGAGACTTTAGCGCCCGTCCGTTCCAGCAGCGTGCGCGCGATGAAGACGCCGAGACCGAGACCGTTGCCTTGCGCCTCGCCGACGCGCCGTCTCGTCAGATAGGGTTCGCCGATGCGCTTGAGAATGTCCGGCGCGATGCCCGGACCGTCATCTGAAATGACGATCTCGACACTGCTTGCATTCCACCAGGCGTTGACCTCGACGCGCTCGCGCGCAAAGTCCACTGCGTTTTCCAGAATGTTGCCGACGCCGTAAAGGATCGCCGGATTGCGCATCCCTGCAGGCTCGGCATCCTGCGCCAGCGCGATACGAACTTTGATGGCGATGCCGAAGTCGCGATGCGGCGCGACGGTTTCCTCGATCAGCGTCGAGAGCGGCATGCGGTCGAACGGCGCGCCTTGCGATGAGAGCTGGGTGATCTTGGCGAGAATTTCGCGGCAGCGTTGCGCCTGCTCGCGCAAGGTTTTCAAGTCGCCGCGTGCGTTGTCGTCGAGACCTTTGGCCTCGATGGCCTGTTCAAGCTCGCGCGAGATTAAGAAAATCGTGGCCAGCGGCGTGCCGAGTTCGTGCGCGGCGGCGGCGGCAAGACCGTCGATCTGAGTGAGGTGCTGCTCGCGCGTCAGCACCAGTTCGGTCGCGGCCAGCGCGTCGGAAAGTTTGCGCGCTTCTTCCGTCACCTGAAAGGCGTAGAGGCTGGTCACGCCGATAGCGAGCACGATGGAAAGCCACACCGCAATCATATACGTGCGCGGCAGCACCAGTGGCTCATCGCCGTTCCACGGCAACGGCAGATGAAAGAAACCGAGCGCCGTTGCGCACGCGGTGGCGAACAGGCCGAGCGCTACGGTGACCTTGGTCGGCAGCGCGGTCGCTGAAATCAGGACCGGTGCAAGGAACAGAAACGAGAACGGGTTCTGCAATCCGCCGGTGAGAAAGAGAAGCGTTGCAAGTTCCGCGATGTTGATGGCCAGCAGCGTGGCCGCATAGCCCGGTGCAAGGCGATGGACAGGATTGAAGGCGCTTTGCAGTGCGAGATTGAGCACCGCTGAAAAGCCGATGATGACCACGCATGGGATCACCGGAACATCGAAATCCAGTCCCTGTGTGACGATGAAAATCGTCGCCAACTGCCCCAGCACGGCGAGCCAGCGCAGCCGTAGGATGGTGTCGAGCCGCACATAGCGCTGCGGATGACGGAAATCTGAGATCGCAATGTCGCTCATGCGGCTATCTTTAACTCTCGCGGCTGCCGATCACAAACCGGCCCTGCATATTCGGCGCTTGCAGGCTGCGGCCCATTGGCTCAATGAACCCGGTATCATGAATGTACCCATGACACATGCGCGCGCCGCTACCGCACCGGATCAGGCTTTGTCCGATCCAGCGATCACGCTTGAGCGGCTGGTCAAGGTCTATAAGACCACGCGCGCGGTGGACGATATTTCCTTCACGATCCCGCGTGGCTCGGTGACCGGCCTGCTCGGCGGAAATGGCGCGGGCAAGACCACTACCATTTCGATGATCATGGGGCTGGTGTCGCCGACGTCGGGCCGCGTCAGCGTATTGGGGCATCCGATCCCGGAACAGAGTGCTGCCGTTCTCGGGCGGATGAATTTCGAGAGCCCTTATGTGGATATGCCGGGCCGTCTCACGGTGCGTCAGAACTTGAACGTATTCGGCAGACTCTATGGCGTGTCTGATCTGAAGGAACGGATTGCTGCGCTCGCCGCCGATCTGGACCTGAATGAATTCATTGACCGGCAGAGCGGGAAACTCTCCGCCGGACAAAAGACGCGCGTCGCGCTGGCCAAGGCTTTGATCAACGAGCCTGAGCTTCTGTTGCTCGACGAGCCGACCGCATCGCTCGATCCGGACACCGCCGACTGGATCCGCAGCCATCTGGAAAATTACCGGAAATCCAAAGGGGCGACGATCCTGCTGGCCTCGCACAACATGCTGGAGGTCGAGCGGCTGTGCGACCGCGTCATTATCATGAAGCGCGGCCGCATCGAGGACGATGACAGTCCGGTGGCCATTCTGGCGCGCTATAACCGCACCACTCTGGAAGAGGTGTTTCTCGATGTGGCGCGCGGCCGCGGGCAGGCGGCGTCATGAGCGAGGTTCAACTGCATCGGGAGAGTGGCTTCGGTATCGCGCCACATCGCATCGGCGCCATGATCCTGCGCCACTGGTACCTGCTGACATCGTCATGGCCGCGGCTGCTTGAATTGATCTACTGGCCGGTGCTGCAGCTTGTGACGTGGGGTTTCTCCCAAGCCTACATCTCCCAGAACGCAGGCTTTTTCGCCAAGGCGGGCGGCACCTTTATCGGCGCCGTGATCCTGTGGGACATCCTGTTTCGCGGCCAGCTTGGCTTCTCGATGTCGTTCCTCGAGGAGATGTGGTCGAAGAATCTCGGCAATCTGCTGATGAGCCCGCTCAAGGTCAGCGAGTATCTGATCTCGCTGATGATCATGAGCGTGATCCGGCTCATGATCGGCGTCATTCCGATGACGATTCTGGCCGTCGCGTTTTTCGGCTTCAACCTACTCGGGTTCGGCTTTGCGCTGGTCGCGTTCTTCTGCAATCTGATCTTCACGAGCTGGTCGTTCGGCCTGATCTCGTCGGGGCTGGTGCTGCGCAATGGCATGGGCGCGGAGGGCCTTGCATGGACGCTGATGTTCGCGCTGCTGCCGCTGACCTGCGTTTATTATCCGGTGTCGGTGCTGCCGGGCTGGCTTCAGGTCGTGGCCTGGATGCTGCCGCCGACTTACGTGTTCGAGGGCATGCGGGCGCTGCTGATCGATCAGGTGTTCAGGGCGGACCTGATGATTGAAGCGCTCGCGATCAATGCTGCACTATTTCTCATCTCTACCTTCGCTTTTCTGCTGTTGTTGAAAAGTGCCCGTCGGCATGGATCGCTTGTCCAGAGTGGGGAATGATCTTCCCCAACTATTCAGTTTCACGGCTCTTAATTATCTGCACTGTTTGGCATTTTTACAGGATTGACGCTGTGTCGCAGTCCCGACAGTATGCTGCGCCGCGAAACCGGTGATCCCGGTTCTGACATATGATGACTTCGCTTTCTTGACGAAGGTCGGAACCAAAGGATCGCTGGAATTATAACGTGTTAATGTCCCGTCGCGTCCGCGCTCACGTCCCGGTTTTTACTCTGGGCTGAGTGCCGGAATGGGACCTCAAGAGTCGAGGAATTATTATGCCGATTGGCGAATTTGGCAGACCGCCCGCATTGCCGTCCGAAGCCAGCCCTGCGCTGACCACCCCGATGTACTGGATGTACGAAATGGGTCAGGCCTCGCTCAATCCGGCGCGGGCGATGACCGATATGATGAAGCTGTGGTTCGAGAACCCCTTCAATCCGCTGTCCATCACCCGGTTCGGAAAATCTTTTGCTGCCGCTTGCGCGCTGTTCGAGCGCACCACGCGCCGCTACGGCAAGCCGGAATGGGGCCTTCACGACACCGAAGTCAACGGCGTCCGGGTTCCGGTCGAAATCGAAACGGTTTGGGAAAAGCCGTTCTGCCGCCTGCTGCATTTCGAACGCAAGCTGACGAAAAAGCTGCGCACGCCGCAACCGCGCATCCTGCTGGTCGCGCCGATGTCGGGTCACTATGCAACGCTGCTTCGCGGCACTGTTGAAGCGCTGTTGCCGGGGCACGACGTTTACATCACCGACTGGGCCGATGCGCGCATGGTGCCGCTGGCGAACGGCCGGTTCGATCTCGATGATTACGTCGACTACGTGATCGAGATGATCCGCTTCCTCAAGGGCGATGTGCATGTCGTGGCTGTTTGCCAGCCGTCGGTGCCGGTCCTGGCCGCAATCTCCGTGATGGAGGCAGACAAGGATCCTTATTCCCCGACCTCAATGACGCTGATGGGCGGTCCAATCGATACGCGCCGCAATCCGACCGGCGTCAACGATCTCGCGGCGGAAAAAGGCATCGAGTGGTTCCGCAACAATGTCATCACCAAGGTGCCGTTCCCGCATCCGGGCTTCATGCGCGACGTCTATCCGGGCTTTCTGCAGCTCACCGGCTTCGTGACCATGAACCTCGATCGCCACGTCGACGCCCACAAGGCGCTGTTCAGCAACCTTGTGAAAGGCGACGGCGACCTCGTCGATAAGCATGTCGAATTTTATGACGAGTATCTCGCCGTGATGGACCTCACTGCGGAATTTTACCTGCAGACGGTCGATTTGGTGTTCGTGAAGCACGCGCTTCCGAAGGGCGAGATGAAACACCGCGGCAAGCCGGTCGATCCGTCAAAGATTGAGCGCGTTGCGCTGATGACAGTGGAAGGCGAGCACGACGACATCTCGGGTCTTGGCCAGACCGAGGCGACCCACGACCTCTGCAGCTCGATTCCAGCCGCGCGAAAAGTGCATTACGTACAAAAGGGTGTCGGCCATTACGGCGTTTTCAACGGCTCCCGTTTCCGGTCGGAAATCGTGCCGCGAATCTCCGATTTCATGCAGTCCGCTGGACACGCAAAGGTCGCGCAAAAGGCAGCCGAGTAGGTCTTTTCAGCCCGTTTGGCTGGGAAAGTGCCCATTTTATGCGGGATTCCAGACTTGAGCAGTCCGGAATCCCGCACTCGCTCTGTAAGTGTTTGAAAATAAAGAGATTTCGCGGCTCCTCAATTACGGCAGACGAGTGAGCCGCATGAGCGCGGGCAAATTCCGGTTTCGTCATAGGATTGAATCTGTATTCCGGGTTTCAAGCCACCGGATATAGGAGGTGGAGCCCACAAAACTGCAATATATTGGGCAAATGATTTGTTTTTGCGCCGATGAATTTCACTGGCGGCGGATATGGCAGAATCCCGGCGAATTCCTGCTGTCCGGACCTGCCGACATGGCCTTTCGCGCACTTCTTTATCGCCGTCCCGCCGAGCCGCGCACCCTTGCGGTCAAAATCGGCTCGTCAATTTACACGGTTCAACTGCGCCGGCATCGCCGCGCGCGCCGCTACACCCTGCGCATCCATCCGAGCCGGCGCGAAGCCATCCTCACCATGCCTCCGCGCGGAAATCTCATCGAAGCCAAGGACTTCGCGCATCGTCATGGCGCCTGGATCGCTGCGCGCCTCGGCGGTTTGCCGAAGGCCGCGCCGTTTTCACACGGCGCATCGCTCCCGTTGCGCGGTGTTCCGCACCGGATCGTGCATCGGTCTGGCGAACGCGGAACCGTCTGGACCGAGACGCGCGACAGCGGCGAGAAAATTCTCTGCGTGGCCGGTGGCGTCGAACATATTGATCGCAGGATTCATGACTTCCTCAAGCGCGAGGCGCGCCGCGCGCTGACCGACGCATCGCTTCGCTATGCGGAGATGCTCAACGTCAAGGTGAAGCGGATCACCATCCGCGATCAGTCGAGCCGCTGGGGATCGTGCACGTCCGCGGGTGCGCTCTCGTTCTCGTGGCGGCTGATCCTCGCGCCGCCGCATGTGCTGGATTACCTCGCCGCGCATGAAGTCGCGCATCTGGTCGAGATGAACCACTCGGCGCGGTTCTGGAAGGTTGTCGCGAAAATCTGCCCTGCGACCGAGCGCGCCAAGCGATGGCTCGACACCCACGGCAACGACCTGCATCGCTACGGCATCGAAGGCTGAGACCGCGGGCGTGATTTAGCGCCGTCCGCCGAACAGGCGATCCACAAGCCAACCATCGAGACCGGCGGCGGCTTCGGGTCGCCCCGATGTCTGCGTCACCGGCGGGCGCGTCTGCGGATAGGACGGTGCCATCGGCGGCGGGAAATCCTGGTTGTTGGACTGCTGCGGATAAGGCTGCTGCTGCGGATACGGCTGCTGCGCCTGTTGCTGGCGCGGATTGCCCGGGAACAGGTTCGACAGCAATCCGCCGATCGGCGACATCGCGCCGGGCAGCGGTGCGGGCTGCACATTCTGATGCGCGGCCTTCATGAAACGGGTCCAGACCTCGACCGGCAATCCGCCGCCGGTGGCCTTGCGGGTTGGCGAGTTGTCGTCGTTGCCGAGCCAGACACCAGTGACGAGGTTGGCGGTGTAGCCGATGAACCAGGCGTCGCGGAAATCCTGACTGGTGCCGGTCTTGCCCGCCGCCGACCAGCCGGGAATGTCCGCCTTCTTGGCGGTGCCGGTCACCAGCGTCTCATGCATCATCGCATTCATCATGCCGACCGCGCGGGGATCGACGATCTGCGACGGCGGATCGGCGCGGCGCATATACAGGGTCTTGCCGTGGGCGGTGCGGATCCGGTTCACCACATGCGGTTCGGCGGCAACGCCGCCATTGGCGAACGGCGCATAGGCGCCGACCAGTTCTGTCAGTGAGACTTCCGATGTGCCGAGCGCGATCGAGGCGTTGGCTTCCAGCTTCGAGGCGATGCCGAGCCTGTGCGCAGTACGCACCACATTGGCGGGGCCGACCTCGATACCGAGCCGCACGGCGACCGTGTTCAGCGACATGGCGAGCGCCTGCGTCAGGGTGACGGGGCCGAAATATTCGCGGCTGTAGTTTTCCGGCTTCCAGCCTTTCACGTCGAGCGGCGCGTCCTGCCGCACGGTGTCGGGTGTGAGGCCTGCCTCCACGGCGGTGAGATACACGAACGGCTTGAAGGCCGAGCCGGGCTGGCGCTTCGCGGTCACCGCGCGATTGAACTGGCTTTCGGCGTAGTTGCGCCCACCGACCATGGCGCGCACCGCTCCGCTCGGCGTCATCGCCACCAGCGCGCCTTGCGAGACGTTGAACTTTACGCTCTTGGTGGCGAGTTCGTCGATGATCGCGGCTTCTGCGACGGCCTGAAGCTTCGGATCGATGGAGGTTTCCACAGTGATGTTCTGGTCGATCTGTCCCACCAGATCGTCGAGCACTTCGCCGATCCAGTCGGCGACATAGTTGATCGTGCCGGCGCCCACGGGCTTGACGGCATAAGACGGCTTCTCGATGGAGGCCTTTGCCTGCGCCTCGGTGATGAACTTGGTATCCGCCATTGCGGTCAGAACCACCTGCGCGCGCTTTTCCGCGCCTTCCGGATTGCGGTTCGGCGCAAGACGCGACGGCGATTTGACAAGGCCGGCCAGCATGGCGGCTTCCGACAGCGAGACGTTCTTTGCGGATTTGCCGAAATACTTCTGCGCGGCGGCTTCAACGCCGTACGCGCCGGAGCCGAAATAGACGCGGTTGAGATACAGTTCCAGAATTTCGTCCTTGCTGTATTTGCGCTCCAGCCACAGCGCCAGCTCGACCTCCTGCAGCTTGCGCTGCATGGTGCGCTCCT
>Ga0209023_10002975_pt1 | contig 20517 bp, 21 predicted proteins | sample LakOneMetagenome_FD_187468 | JGI IMG/M metagenome (GOLD analysis project Ga0209023, IMG submission 187468) | Freshwater and sediment microbial communities from Lake Erie, Canada (SPAdes) (version 2) | ecosystem: Environmental > Aquatic > Freshwater > Lentic | place: Lake Erie, Canada...
CAGTTGGCAGAGCGACCGCCTGAAAAGCGGTAGGTCACCGGATCGACGCCGGTTCCGACCACCAGGTGATGCTCGGGTCGGCCCCTCCAGGGTCGGCCCGACGCAGTTTCACCCCCGAAGTCGTTGCACTTCTTCGCGTCAGGCGCGAACAGATGCGACGACTTCGCCGTGGGTGGGGGGCGGGCAGCACCTCGAAGGGCTTCGCGGCCAACCTCACCGTGGCGGTGCCTTGACGGTCAGAGGAACGCGGCCGTGGTGCCGCCGAGTGGGATGGGGTCCATCCCCAGCTTGCGGTGGTCCCACGACCGGGTGCGCTCCACATCGATGCGAACCGCCACCCGCTTGTGGAGCATGAACTCAACCAGCGGCTTCATCTCCTCGGTGTAGGGGCCGTTGTAGCGCTCCCAGATGTTCACGCCGACCTTCCACAGCTCGTCAGGATCGTCGACCACCACGCCCTGGCCCTCGAACGACACGCCCCGCAGCGTGTCGTAGGTGTGGCCGTCCTCGATGAGGACGGTGACCCGGGGATCGCGCCGGAGGTTGACGGCCTTCTGCGACCGGCCCTTGGTCTCGATCCAGATCTGCCCGTCCAGCACCGCGAACCACATGGCCACCAGGTGCGGAACGCCGGTGGCGCCGATGGTGGCAAGCGTTGCGGTGCGGCTGCGCTCGACGTAGGTGGCGATCTCGTCGTCGGACATGGTGATCTGCGAGCGCTGGTTGGTACCCATGGGTCGGCCTCTCTGGTTCCCGTTCGGTGGGGCGACGCTACCGCCGACCCGGCCTGGCGGACATCGGCGCGACACTGGTGGCCCTATGACCGACGCCGACGCCGCCGACCCGATCCAGTCCATCGTCACCCTCGATCTGGAGGGCGTCCTGGTCCCCGAGATCTGGATCGCGGTGGCTGAGCGCACCGGGATCGAGGCGTTGCGGCGGACCACCCGCGACGAGCCCGACTACGACGTGTTGATGCGCTACCGGCTGGACCTGCTCGCCCAGCACGGACTCACGCTCTCGGTGATCGACGACGTGATCGGCGGGCTAGAGCCGCTGCCGGGCGCCGCCGACTTCCTGGCCGAGCTGCGCACCCGCACGCAGGTGGTCATCTTGTCGGACACGTTCGAGCAGTTCGCCGCGCCGCTGATGCGCCAGCTCGGGTGGCCCGCGATCCTGTGCCACCGGCTGGTGGTGGAGGACGACCGCATCGTCGGCTACCGCCTCCGGATGGCCGACCCCAAGCGCAAGGCGGTGCAGGCCCTCCACGGCTTGAACTACCGGGTGATCGCGGCCGGCGACTCCTACAACGACACCACCATGCTGCTCGAGGCCGACCACGGCTTCTTGTTCCACTCGCCGGCCAACGTGCAGGCCGAGTTCCCCCAGCTGCCGGCGCTCGAGACCTACGACGAACTCCTCGAACAGATCACCGCGGCGCTCACCTGAACCGGCCCCGACCGGCGTTGACCCCGACGGGGCGACGTAGTTAACTGCGTTCACCTGTTGTGGCGCAAGGTCCGACAGCACGAGGGGGAACACCGTGTCGAAGCTGATCCGCACCGGCGCTCTGGCGCTGAGCCTGGCTCTGGGCCTGGCCGTCGCCACTGCTTGCGAGCCCGCCACCACCGGCCAGGTCACCAACACCGTCGACGTGAAGTGCGCCGCAACGACCAAGGCCGTTCCCACCGACTGGTACTTCCCCGTCGGCACCCCCAAGGCCCTGGTGTGGCTCCAGCACGGCTTCACCGAGTCCAAGGACGATTGGGTGGAGACCGGGCGCAAGGCGGCCGACGCCGGCTTCGTGGTCATGGCCACCACGCTTCCCACCGCCGACATCTTCGGCTGCACCGTGGAGAACATCGGGAACAACACCGACTTCTTGAACAACGTGGCCACCATGTTCGCCGGCATGGGTACCGCCAACACCGCGATCACCAAGAGCTACGCCGACGCCGCCTCCAAGGCTGGTCGCGCCGGGTTGGCCATGCCCACCAAGCTCGAGTTCAGCGGCCACTCGGCCGGCGGCGAGGCCGTGCTGTACGTGGCCAACCGCCTGCGGACCGCCAGCCCGGCCACCTTCGCCAAGCTCAAGGGCCTGGTGCTCCAGGACAGCGTGAAGTCGTTCATCGGCGACAACACCGACACGGCGCTCACCGGCCTCGCCACCACCACGCTCCCGGTCTACGCCCTGGCGTCGCCCAAGGGTTCCTGCAACTCCGATCAGAGCGGGACCCAGGCCGTCGTGGCCAAGCTCACCGGTCGGCCCTTCCACGGCACGGTGATCACCACCGGGGTCCACGGCGACGTCTTCGGCACCTCGGCCAACGCGCTGGGCACGGCCACCTGCGGCACCCCGCAGCCGGCCAACACCGCCGCAGTGCGCACCCTCACGTTCGGGTGGCTCACCGACCTGGCCGCCGGCACCACCTCGCCGGCGCTCTACCCCGGCGGCTCCACCTACGACGGCCTGGTCGCCGCCGGAACGATCTCCACCCTGCCGTAGCGGCTGGCGCGGCGCTCAGCCGAGGTCGAGGTCGAGCTCGACCTGGACGGCGGCTGGGTCCTCGGCGTGGCGGGCCACCACCACGCGGTGGACCCCCTGCGGGGCAACCCACTCGTGGGCCGTCGGATCACGGCGGGCCAGCCGGTTCAGGGCGACTCGGATGTCGACGTCAGCCGTCTGGCCCGCGTCCACCTCCACCCGGGCGAACCCCACCAACCGGCTGATGCCGCCCACCGGGCCGGCGTACACCTGCACCACGTCGACCCCGGGGCGCTCACCGCGGTTGACCACGGATGCCGTCACCTGGATCTCGCCGGCGAGGATCGCCGCGTCGGCGTGGCTCAGCGCGAGATCGGTGTAGCTCAGGCCGAACCCGAACGGGAACGCCGCTCGGTGGCCGTCGCGCGCCAACCGCCAGTAGCCGTGCCATTGGTCGTAGGTGGCTTCGGTGGCCTCGCGGTCGAACTCGGGGAGGTGGGACTCGTCGGCGGGCACCGTGAAGGCGAGGCGGCCACTCGGCTCAGCCCGGCCGAGGAGCACGTCGGCCACGGCGTGGCCGCCCTCCATCCCGGCGTACCAGGACTGCACCACGGCGGGCACGAGGTCGACCCACTCGTCGATCAGCACCGCACTCCCGGCGACGATGGCCACGATCGTCCGCGGGTTGGCGGAAGCCACCGAGCCGATGAGGGCCACATCGTCATCGCGAAGGCGCAGGGAGGCTCGATCCCCGCCCTTGGAGAAGCCCAGCTGGTCGCCCGCGGTGCTGTTCGGGTTGACGTAGGGCTCGGTGTCGGCGGCCAGGACCGCCCGGAACGCCGCTTCGAGATCAGGGTCGTCCGCTCCGGGCATGAGGTCGACCAGGTGGGCCGTGCCGCTCCCTCCGATGAACTCGCCCTCGTCGGCCTTGGTGTAGCCGACCACCACGACCGCCACGTCGGCCTGGCCCGCAAGCCGGGCCGCGGCGTCGAGATCCGAACCCGGGTCGGTGACCACGTCGGCCCGACCAGCGAGTGCGTCTCGGATGCCGGCGAACGGCGTGACCACCTCGGGGGCCCAGACGTCGCTGGAACCGCCGTCACCGAGGTTGCGCACGTCGGCCAGGGACCCGAGCACCGCCACGCGGGCCAGATCCTCGGCCGCGAGCGGAAGGACGGGTCGACCGCCCACGGCTTCGTTGCGCAACAGCACGGCGGCCTTGGTGGCCGCCTCCCGGGCCAGCGCTCGGTGGGCGGGCGAGGCCAGCGACTCGATCCCCGGTGACGGCTCGGCCAGCACGTCGGCGAAGCGCAGCAACGTGGTGATGGTGTTGGTGACCGCCTCGGCGATGTCGTCATCGGTGCACTGACCTGCGGCCAGGGCGGCGTCGAGCCCGGCGTGGCGGATCATGCGGTACGGCATCTCCACGTCGAGGCCGGCGGCCACCGACGGGCCGGCGTCGCGGAGACCGAAGATCCAGTCCGAGATCACCATGCCGTCGAACCCCCACTCGTCGCGGAGGATGTCGGTCAGCAGGGTCGGCGACTGCCCGCACCACTCGCCATTGACCGCGTTGTAGGCACTCATCACCGACGCCACGCCCTCGTCGACGATGCGCTTGAAGTGCGGCAGGTACACCTCGTGGAGGGCTACCTCGTCGACGGTCACGTCGACGGTGAACCGAGCGTTCTCCATGGAGTTGGCCGCGAAGTGCTTCACGCAGGCCATGGCGTGGCGCTGCACGCCGCGGGTGAGCGCGGCCCCGAGCTCGCCGACGTGGAAGGGATCCTCGCCGTAGGTCTCCTGGGCCCGGCCCCAGGCCGGATGGCGAAGGATGTTGACGCACACGCCGCCGTACAGGGTGGCCCCGACCGCACGGAGCTCGGCCCCGATCGCCTCCCCGATCCGCTCCTCGAGGTCCAGGTCCCAGGTGGCCCCGCGGGCCATGCTCACGGGGAAGGCCGTTGCCGGGCCGATCACCACACCACGGGGACCGTCGGAGAACGCGAACCCCGGGATGCCCAGGCGATCGACCCGCGCCGCAGGGAACGGCCGCCGGTGGTAGCCGCCGACCCCGAGGTCCTCGAGCCCGGTCCAGAACGGCAGGTCGCCGTCCAGGCACCAGCGGCGCTCGTCGTCGGTCATGAGCCCGACCAGCGCCGACGCCTCGCTCCGAGGATCGGCTCCGGCCGCCACCCGACGGGCCGCGGCGGCGTACTCGGTTCCTTGGGCCGCCACGGGGATCGGTCCGATCAGGCCTGCGAGGGACGCAGGACGTCGGCCTCGAGGCCGTCGAGTTGGCTGCGCAGGATGTCGACATCGAAGGCCAGGCACAGCACGATCAGCCGGTCGACGCCGGCGGCGGCGTACTGCTCCACCATCTCAGGTGTGGTCTGGTTGAAGTAGGGGCAGACCGACAACACGATGTCGTCGCGGGTCCGACCCTCGGCGGCCAACGCGGTGTCCAGTCGAGCGAGCGGCTCGGGCAGGTCACCCGGCAGGCGGTTGAACGAGAACCATCCCTGGGCGTGGCGGGCCACACGCGCCATGGCGGCGTCGCTCTCGCCGCCGACGTGGATCGGCGGGTGCGGGGTCTGGACCGGCTTCGGGTACATGCGGCAAGGGTTCAGGTCGTAGAGCTCGCCGTGGTACTCCGAGACCTCGTCGCACCACAGGGACTTCATGACCTGGAGGTGCTCGTCGGTGCGCTGGCCGCGCTTCTCGAAGGGCATGCCGACGGCCTCGAACTCCTCGCGGAGCCAGCCGACCCCCACCCCGAAGTCCACCCGGCCGCCGGACAGCGAGTCCAGGTCGGTGACGGCCTTGGCGGTGTACACCGGGTTGCGCTGGGGCACGAGGCAGATGCCGGTACCGAGTCGGATCCGGTCGGTCACCGCCGCCAGGTAGGTGAGAGCGGTCAGCGGTTCGAGCATGCCGCTGTCGGCCCCGCCCGGGAACTTGCCGTCGGCGGCGTAGGGGTAAGCCGACTCGTAGTCGTCGAAGAGCACCACGTGCTCGGGGACCCAGACCGACTCGAAGCCGCGGTCCTCGATCTCGCGCCCGACGGCCCGCAAGATCTCCGGTGAGGCGTTCCCGTTGCCCAGCGGTACGAACACTCCAACGTCCATGCGAACTCCTCTGCCAGCGACTCGAGCCCGGGGCGAGCGCGACGCGAACGCCGCTCGCCTCCAGTAGAACCTGTTCTAGTTCAATCCACCGAGCAGGGGACCGGCCATGACCATCCGAGTGATCCAGTGGGCCACCGGCACCGTGGGCATCCACGCCGTGCCCGCCATCGTCGCCCATCCCGACCTCGAGCTGGCCGGCCTGTGGGTGCACAGCGACGCCAAGGCGGGCCGCGATGCCGGCGAGCTCTGCGGCGGACCGGCGGTGGGCGTGCTGGCCACCCAAGACGCTGAGGCCCTGCTGGCACTCGACGCCGAGGTGGTCTGCTACACCGCCAGCTCCGACATCCGACCCGATGGCGTGGTCGACGACCTCTGCCACATGTTGGCTTCGGGCAAGAACGTGGTGAGCACCTCGTTCGTGCCGCTGCTGTTCCCCAAGGCGGCCGGCGAGGGCGTCTACGACCGACTGCAGGCGGCGTGCCTGGAGGGCGACACCAGCCTCTACACGTCGGGCATCGACCCTGGCTTCGGCAACGCCGGCATCACCATCCATGCGCTGGCGCTCTGCAAGGAGGTCCGCACCGTCCGGATGCTCGAGATCGTCAACTACGCCACGTGGGACAACCCCTTCACCATGTTCGAGATCATGGGGTTCGGGAAGGCCGACGCCTCCGAGTCGCTGCTGCTGTCCCCCGGTTCCATCACCCTCGGCTGGGGACCGGTGGTGGAGCTGGTGGCGGCCGCCATCGGCCTGGAGCTGGACGAGATCACCGAACGGACCGAGGTGATCACCGCAGACGAGGACATCGCCATCGCCTCGGGCACCGTTGCTGCCGGCACCATCTCCGGGATGCGCTTCGAGATCATCGGGGTGGTCGACGGCCAGGAGCGCATCATCGTGGAGCACGTCACTCGCCTGCGCGACGAGGACGCTCCGGAGTGGCCCGAGGGCCACGGCTACCGGATCCAGATCGAAGGCGAGCCCCACGTGCAGGTGGAGCTGTCGCTCAGCTCCGACCTCGGCGACCACAACCACGCCGGGTGCCTGGCCACCGCGATGCACGTGATCAACGCCATCCCGGCCGTGGTGGCGGCCGAACCGGGCGTGCACACCATGTTGGAGCTCCCGGTGTACTCCGCCCACGCCTGACTGAGGCGAGCCGATCCCGCCGCACTCCTAACCTGAGCGTCCATGTCGACCACCACCCACCTGCCCGCTGCACCCGACGTGCTCCGCCCGGACTTCTGGGTCGACCTTGCGGCCATGCACGACACGTTCCGCGCCCTACGCCAGCAGGGTCCGGTGGCGCGAGACGAAGCCAACGACCTCTGGGTGGTCCTGGGTCACCCGGAGGTGGTGGAGGTCGAACGGCAGAACGACCTCTTCGTCAGCGGTCAGGGCTACCGCTCGTTCTTCGCACCTGGCGAGGACAACATGATCTCGCTGGACGACCCGCGCCACCACGAGCAACGAGCGCTGGTGTCGCGGCGGTTCACCCCCAAGGCGGTGCGCGGCCTGGAGGACTACCTCACCGACCTCATCGCCGACCTGGTCGACGGGTTCCTCGCCGAGGGCCGCCTCGAGGTGGTCTCGCAGCTCGCCGCCCCTCTGCCAGCCCGGCTCACCGCCCACCTGCTCGGGTTCGACGAAGCCCGATGGCCGGAGATCCAGACGTGGTCCGAGCGGCTGATGCGCTACGACGCCGCCCTGTTCGACCCCGACGCCCAGCTTGGCTTCATCGAGGCCATCGCCGAGTTCAGCCCGCCGTTGTTCGCCTTGTTCGATGCCCGCCGCACCGAGCCCGCCGACGACCTGATCTCGGTGTGGGCCCAGGCCGAGATCGGCGGCTGCCCGGTGGGCAAGGAGACCCTGGTCAACGAGACCGGCCTGGTGATCTCCGGAGGAGCTGAGACCACCCGAACGGTTATCGCCCGTGGCCTGGCCACCCTGGCTGAGCATCCCGACCAGTGGGAGGCCATGAGCCGAGACCCGGAGCTGGTTCCCACCGCGGTGGAGGAGCTCATCCGGTGGGTGACACCGCTCAACAACTTCTTCCGGGTGGCCACCCGGGACACCACCCTGGGCGACGCTCAGATCTCCGCCGGCGACCGGCTGATGCTGGCCTACCCGTCCGCAAACCGAGACGAGCGGGTGTTCACCGACCCGGACCGCTTCGACATCACCCGGCATCCCAACCCCCACGTGGCGTTCGGGTTCGGCACGCACTTCTGCCTCGGGGCATCGCTCGCCCGCTACGAGCTCACCCTGCTGTTCACCCGCCTGGCCGCCGCCGTCACCGACCTGACCGTCCTCGACCCGCCCGACCTCGAGGCCAACATCTTCGTGACCGCGGTGCGTTCGTTCGATCTCGGGTTCAGCCGACGGTGAGCGGTCGTCGCATCCCTTCGCTCACCTTCGGGGCGGCGCTCGCCCTGTGCCTGATCCTCACCGGGTGCAGCCACGACAAGGACGACGGCGGCGCCGCGGCCGCGTCGACGACGACCACCACCGTGGTGGCGGCGAAGCGGGTGGCGTCGTGCGGTGGGCTCACCGCCAAGGACGTGAACGGGCTCGGCGTACCCGGACTGAAGGTCGTGCACCTCCAGAACGTGTCGTCCATCATGCAGGGTCCCGCTCGCGGCGGACAGGCGTGTTCGTTCGACCTGCGCCGCACCGTCGCCAAGACGACCGAGCGGGCGAGCCTGAACGTGCTGGTGCACCCCACCGGCGGCACCTACTTCGACGCCGCCATCGCCCGCGCGCCCGAGAAGCAGGCCATCCCCGGGCTGGGGGACACCGCGTCCTACGTCGGCCCCACCAAGGACTCGCCCAAGGCATCGGTGATCGCCAAGCGGGGCCCGCTCGTGGTGGAGGCCGAGGTCGGCAACTCGACCCTCCTGGGCGAGGACCAGCTCATCGCCATCACCGGACTGGCGTTGGAACGGGCATGATCATCCGATGATCGAGCTCGAGCGACACGGCGACGTCTTCCTCCTCCGCATGGTCGACGAGGAAAACCGGTTCTCGCCCCACATGCTCGCTGCGCTCAACGACGCCCTCGAGACCGTCGAGCAGACCGCAGGCCCCAACGCGCTGGTCACCACCGGCACCGGGAAGTTCTTCTCCAACGGGCTCGATCTCGACTGGGTGGGCGAGCATCCCAACGAGCTCCTGGGCTACCTCGACCGGGTGCATCGGTTGTTCGCCCGGATCCTGAGCCTTCCGTGCCCCACCGTCGCCGCGTGCAACGGCCACACCTTCGCGGCCGGGGCCATGTTGGCCATCGCCCACGACGTGCGGGTGATGCGCCAGGACCGCGGCTACTGGTGCCTGCCCGAGGTGGATCTCGGCATGCCGTTCACCGCAGGGATGAACGCGCTCATCGCCGCGCGGATCCCGGCCCAGACCGCTCACGAGGCCATGGTCACCGGTCGCCGCTACACCGCAGCCGATGCCCTGGCCGCCGGCATCGTGGAGCGCACCGCGTCGGAGGCGGAGGTCGTCCCCGAGGCCATCGCCATCGCCCAGTCGCTCGCGGCCAAGGCCGGGCCCGGCATCGCCACCATCCGGACCACCCTGCACGGACCGGTCCTCGCCGCGCTCACGGGAGACCACCGCCCATGACCGACCTCCGACTCGCCGACCCCGACACCTTCGCCACCGGCGTGCCCCACGAGGAGTTGGCCGAGCTGCGCCGGACCACGCCCGTCGCCTGGCAGGAGATGGACGGCGAACCGGGGTTCCACGCCGTGCTCCGCCACCACGACGTGGTGACCGTGGCCCGCGAGCCCAACCTGTTCTCGGCCACCGAGGGAGGCGTGGTGCTGGAGGACCTCCCCGCAGAGAGCCTGGAGATGATGCGCAACATGCTCCTGGCCATGGATCCGCCTCGCCACAACGTCTACCGCCGTCCGCTGGCCGACACGTTCCGGGCCGCGGTGATCGCCAACCTCGAGCCGCAGATCCGGGCGATCTGCCGAGACCTGTTGGCCGAGGCCGCCGACAAGGGCCCCGAGGTGGAGTTCGTGCACGACGTCACGGCCGGGCTGCCCACCCGGGTGATGGGCCAGCTCATGGGCCTGCCCGAGGCCGACTGGGACCTGCTCCACGAGCTGGCTGAGCGCCAGACCTCTGGGCAGGACCCCGACATCAACCCCCCGGGGCCGAACGGGGCCGAGCCCGACTTCTCGGCGTCGATCGACATGGCCATCTACGCCATCGAGTTCGCGGGCCGACGACGCCTCGAGGAGCCCCGGCCCGATCTGACCACGCTCATCCTCGATGGCGACTTCGACGGCGAGCCCATGTCCGACGTCGACTTCGGCAGCTTCTTCGTGCAGCTCGTCACCGCCGGCAACGACACCACGAAGACCATGTTGTCGTCGGGCCTGGTCGCCCTGCTCGAACATCCCGAGCAGCTCGCCCTGCTCCGGGCCGACCCTTCACTGGTGCCCGATGCAGTGGAGGAGATCCTCCGGTGGGCCAACCCGTTGCACTACTTCCGCCGCACCGCCACCCAGGACACCGAGCTGTCGGGCACCCCGATCGCGGCGGGAGACAAGGTGGCGATGTACTACACGTCGGCCAACCGAGACGAGGCGGTGTTCGCCGAGTCCCAGGCGTTCGACATCACCCGACACCCCAACCCGCACCTGTCGTTCGGGATCGCCGAGCACTTCTGCCTCGGGGTGCACCTGGCCCGACTGGAGGGTCGGGTGTTCTTCAGCGAGCTGCTGGCCGCCTACCCGGCCATGGCGCTGGCCGGCACGCCAACCCGGCTCCGGTCCAACCTGAACAACAGCTTCAAGAAGGTCCCGGTGCGGCTGGGGCCCTTCCTCCAGCACGCGATCGGCTAGGTCACGCCTCGTCGCCCATGGGCCTGACCCTCGCCTGGCGACGACGCTCGGCCCGCTCCGACGTCTCGCTGCTCACCGGAGCGGCCAGCAGGCCGGTGACCAGGTCCACCAGGTCGCTCACGAACAAGTCGTCGGCCGACCCGCGCCGGTCTCGGGTTCGCCGGGCCAGCTCGGCGTGGGTGAACCGGATGGCCGCGAACCGCCGGTGCAGCACCACCGCCTCAGGCGACAGGAGCGGCTCCACCACCTCGCGCCACCGGAAGACCGAATCGGCGGGATCGTCGACCGTGGGCGGATCGATGGCGGGACGAGGGCGGTTGACCAGATCGCTTACCACCTGGAGGTAGCCCGGCCCCCCGGCCACCGGCAGGAGGTCGGCCAAGGGGCGGACCAGGGCGCCGGCCAGGTCCCGCAGCTGAGCCGGCTCGGCCAGGGCGCAGTCATCGAGCAGGCGGTGCCGGGCGCTCTCCACGGCTGGACGGTGCTTGGCAACGATCGCCCGGAGCAGGCCCTGCCGATCACCGAAGTGGTACTGCACCGCGCTGGCGTTCCGGGCCCCCGCGGCAGCGTTGATCTCCCGAAGGCTGACCCCGTCGATGCCCCGCTCGGCGTAGAGCGCTTCGGCGGCGGCGAGGAGCTCGTCGCGCCCGGCGGGGGCGGTCACGGTTGCGCGAGCCCCAGGGCCGCGGCCAGACCGGCGTGATCGTCGATCACTGCGTCGCCCTCCACCTGGTCGGAGCCCGCTTCGGCCGACCCCGGGTCGTCCTCGATCCCGGTGTAGCGCACCGCGAACATGCCCAGAGACTGAGCGCCGGCGATGTCGGTCCGACGGAGGTCGCCCACGTGGGCTGCCTCCGCGGGATCGACGCCGCCCAGCCCATCCAACGCGTGGTGGAAGATCGCAGGGTCGGGCTTGAAGCAGCCGACCTCGTCGCTGAACGACCAGTGATCGAACAGGTCGAGCATCCCGTGGCCGCTCAGATGGCGCCGGAGGGTGGACGACGGAGCCAGCCCGACGTCGCAGATGATCCCGATGCGCAGGCCGGCCGCTCGCAACGCCTCGATGGTGGCGATCACGTTGGGGGTGGGCTTCGGGGCATGGACCGGGTCGGGGTGGGTGATGGACCGGAGGAGGGCGTCCTGGGTCTCGGCCGAGACCGTCAGGCCGAGGTGGTCGAGGGCATCGGCCACCGCTTCGCGTGCGACGTAGATCTGGTTGGCCTTCCAGTTCCGGTCGAACTGGCGCCCGGCGTGGGCCAGGGCCGACCGCACCGCGTGGTCCTCGGCGTCGATCCCCTCACCGGCGAGCAGGCCGAGCCACGCGGTGAGACGGCGATCGACGTACCCGCCGTCGTCAGCCCGGATGAGGGTGTTCCAGTAGTCGAAGGTGACGGCGCGCAGCGGTGGCGCCGGCGGCCTGACCCGACCGGAATTCACGGTCGAGTGCTCAGGAGCGATGACGGACGACGCCGTCGGCGAACGCCGCCCGGGCCACAGCCGAGGCCACCAGGCCCGCCACCCGATCATCGAACACCGACGGGATGATGAAGCCGGGGCGAAGCTCCTCGTCGGACACGGCGGAGGCGATGGCCTCGGCCGCGGCCACCTTCATGTTCTCGGTGATGTCGGTTGCACCGGCGTCGAGCGCACCCCGGAAGATCCCGGGGAACGCCAGCACGTTGTTGATCTGGTTCGGGTAGTCGCTGCGCCCCGTGGCCATGACCGCGCACAGGTCCTTGGCCAACTCGGGACGAATCTCGGGGTTGGGGTTGGACATGGCGAACACGATCGGGTCCGAGGCCATCTTGCGCAGGTCGTCGGGCCCGATCAGGTCCGGGGCGCTGACCCCGATGAACACGTCGGCTCCGGGCAGCACGTCGGACAACGTGCCGCTGATCTGCTCGGGGTTGGTGATGTCGGCGAAGAGGCGCTTGACGCTGTTGAGGTCGGTGCGACCCTTGTGGATGGCGCCCTGCCGGTCGGTGGCCACCACGTTGGTGACGCCGGCGTTCATGAGGATCTTGGCGATGGCGACGCCGGCCGCACCGGCACCGGCGATCACGATGCGCACGTCGGCGAAGGACTTGCCGACGATCTTGAGCGAGTTCTCCAGGGCGGCCAGCACCACCACCGCCGTGCCGTGCTGGTCGTCGTGGAACACCGGGATGTCGAGGCTGGCCCGGAGGCGGTCCTCGATCTCGAAGCACGCCGGCGCGGCGATGTCTTCCAGGTTGATGCCGCCGAAGACGGGAGCGATGCGCTCCACGGTCTCCACGATCGTGTCGATGCGCTCCTGCATCGAGGTGTCGGAGCCACCGACGTTGATGCAGATGGGGAACCCGTCGACGCCGGCGAAGTTCTTGAAGAGCAGCGCCTTGCCCTCCATGACCGGCAGGGCAGCCTCGGGACCGATGTCGCCCAGGCCGAGCACCGCGGTGCCGTCGGTGACGATGGCGACCGTGTTCTTCTTGATGGTGAGGTCGTGCACCAGCTCGGGGGTCCGCTCGATGGCGGTGCAGACGCGGGCCACGCCCGGTGTGTAGGCCATGGACAGGTCGTCGCGGTCCTTGACCTCCATGCGGGCGAGGACCTCGATCTTGCCGCCCTGGTGCATGTCGAAGGTGCGGTCGCTGACCGACAGCACCTCGACCCCCTCGAGGTCGTGCAGGGCGTCGGTGACCGCCACGATGTGCTCCTCGGAGGAGCAGTTCACGATGAGGTCTTCGTCGAGGTACTCGTCGCGAGCTTCGAAGCCCTCGAAGGCCACGATGTTGCCGCCTACCGCCCCGATGGCCGCAGCGAGTCGGCCGAGAACACCCGGCTGGTTGTCGAACCGCACCCGAACGGACACGGAGAAGGCGGCAGTGGGCGAAACCATTGAGTCGACGGTAGCCGCGCCCTTGCGGGAGCCCCCAACCATCCCTCGAGGGGAGCGGCGGCGACCGCCCGGTCAGCGGTTGCGGTCGTGCACACCCGCGTGCATGTCGGCATAGACGTTCAAGACGCCGCTGGCGGGGAACCGGCGGTGGCCACCGAGGGTGCGGATGGCGGGGAGCTTCCCAGCCTCGGCCCAGCGAGTGATGGTCTTGGGGGTGACCCGGAACAGCGATGCCACCTCAGCGGGCGTGAGCAGGGCGTCGGGGTCGGTGAGTGCATCCACTGCGGACATGTGCGAAGCCTTCTCTTGCGGGAAGCCGAACCTGGGGGGGCACGTCGGCACCTGGCAGTGTATGTCGTGCAGTCACCGGTGTGTGGAATTTTGTCCAGACTTTCCGATCAACCGCCGCCCTCGAAGGGAAAGCCCAGATCGGGGGCAGTGACCAGGGCGTGAACCCGGATGCCCCGTTCGGCGGCCATGGCGGTCACCGTGCCGCCACGGTCCACCACCGGGAGCAGCAGGACGGGCTCGGCACCTGCGGCCAGCACGGCATCGGCGGCCTCCAACATGGACACGCCGCGGGTGACGGCGTCTTCGGTGATGACCACCCGGTCACCGGGCAACAGCGAGCCGGCGATGCGGCCCCCACCGCCATGGTCCTTGACCTCCTTGCGCACGCTGAAGGCCCGCAGCGGTCGGCCACGACTGGCGGCGATGGCGGCGATCACGAAGGCCGGAGCATCGGCGCCCATGGTGAGACCGCCCACCGCGGTGATGTCGGGCGGGAGCACCTCGAGCGCCGCTTCGGCCACCAGCAACATCCCATCGGGCGAGCAGGTCGTCTGCTTGGCATCGATGAACCAGGTGCTCCTGCGGCCGGACTTGAGCACGAAGTCGCCCTGCTTCACCGAGTGGGCGAGGAGGTGCTCGACGAGTGCGGCGTTGGCCATGGCTGCTCCTGGTGGGTCGGGTCGGGGCGACCGTAGCCCCGCCCCCGGCGGAGGTGACACACTTCGCCCATGACCACACTGGCTGTTGCGAACCAGAAGGGCGGCGTGGCGAAGACCACCTCCGTCCAGGCGCTCGGCGTGGCCATGGCCGAACGGGGCCGCAAGGTCCTGTTGGTCGACCTCGATCCGCAGGCCTCGCTCACCTGGGCGTGCGGGATCGATCCCGATGCCCTGGAGATCTCCATCCACGACGTCTTGCTGAAGCGAGCCAAGGTCACCGATGCCCTGTTGTCCCTCGAGCCGCCCGAGCCCATCGAGTCCGACGGCAAGCGGGGCCGCACCGGCACGCTCGACCTGCTGCCCTCCACCATCGACCTGGCCGGGGCAGAACTTCACCTGCTCACCAAGACCGGCCGCGAATACGTGCTGCGCAAGGCGCTGTCGAAGGTGGTCGAGGGCTACGACATGGTGCTCATCGACTGCCCACCGTCGCTCGGCATCTTGACGATCAACGGGCTCACCGCGGCCGACGAGGTGCTCATCCCGCTGCAGTGCGAGTCGCTCAGCCAGCGCGGCGTCGGCCAGTTGCTCGACACCATCGAGGACGTACGGGACTACACCAACCGTGACCTGAAGGTCCGCGGCGCCATCGCCACGCTGTTCGACGGTCGGACCAAGTTGGCCCACCGCACGGTCGAGCAGGTGCGTCGCGAGTACGGCATCGAGGTGCTCGAGCCGTACGTTCCCAAGTCGGTCAAGGTGGCCGAGGCACCGGCACGCGGCCGGTCCGTGCTCACCCACGCGCCGCGCTCGCGCAGTGCCGAGGCCTACCGAGACCTGGCCAAGATCCTGCTCAAGCGGAGCGACAAGTCGTGAGCGGGCCGTCCGACGACTCCCCCGACGCGCCCACCGGACCCGCGTCACCAAAGGCGGCGACGCCCTCCGACGGTGATCGGGCACCTGCGGGCCGCACCGCCTCTGGCCGACGTCGCTCGCTCGACCCCCAGGGACGACGGGCGTTGTTCGAGACCCCGGTCAGCGCAGCCCGCGACACCATCCGTTCCGGCAACCCCCGAGACGGCAAGGACGCGCTGTACTCCACCGGTCCTCGCCAGAGCGGCACCGTGGTGGTGTCGTGCTCAGGGTGCCAATCGCGTTCGCGCATCAACCTCACCGACCTCGGCCTGCGCTGGCTCACCGGGTCCATGTGGCTCCCCGGTCGCCGCAACAGCCACTGGATGCGCTGTCCCAGCTGCGGCCGACGCACGTGGTGCTCGGTCGGCTGGCAGGAGTAGCCCGCGCCCCTTCCGCCCGAGGGTGCTCGGCTGAGCGCGGATCTGCGCAGGATCTGCACGTCACCTCCCCGAGTCCGCCACCCGGGGACCGCCGTCCTGGTCGACCCTTGAAGCATGCGCAGGCGTTCATCGACCGGGTCGAGCAGGCCTGGGGCCGGCCGGTCGTGCTCTACGTCGGGACGGCGTCCCCGGCCTGGTCGATCTGGACGTTGAGCGCTCGTGACGGCGGATTGCCATCAGTAGTTTGCGCATGGTCAGGGGCTACTGATGGCAATTGGTCCCGGCCGCGGCGCAAATTCGGTCAGCGGTAGCGCTTCTCCTGGAAGGGGTCACCGCGGTCGTGGGGCAACCGGCAGGTTGGTGGAGTAGGCGTGGGGAGCGTGCGACAGGGTGTGGGTGGCCGACGGCGTGAGCCCGGCGACGTCGAGCACCGCGGCGATGGGCACGCCTCGCCACCGGGTGTCGTAACGGCTCCACTTGGTGACGCAGTGCAGGTCGGTGGTGAGGTCGACCTCACCCAGGGCCACCAGGTCGGCGTGGGTGAGGCGCACCTCGCGCTCCACCGCGCCCCAGATCCGGAGCGTCCAGGTGGCCTGGTCGATGGACTGCACCGGACCCTCGTGCAGGATCGGCCACCGGTCGGTCCGGTACTGGCCCGGCGGGATCCGGTCCTCGGCGATGCCCATGGCGAGGGTGTCACGCCGATTGCGCGAGAAGAAGCTCAAGGCGTCAGGTCCCTTCCGGTCGGGTCGCGACCACGTGCAGCTGCGAGGCCATCCACCGATAGGGGTCGAGCCGGCCAGCCCGGTCCTCGGCGTCGAGCAGCAGGCCCAGCTCGTCGTCCGGCGGAGGCTGCTGCTCGACCGGGATCGCGTCGTTGAGGACCCGCACGCCGTAGCAGGCCGCCATCTGGAGCCCGGCGCGGCGCAGATCGCTCTCCACATCCTCGATCCGGTCGGCCCGGGCCGAGACCCCGATCTCATTGACGTAGTCGGGTCGGTCGAAGGCAGCCAGCGCAGCGGCCCAGTCGCCTCGGAGCCCGGGTCGCATGGCCAGGGCGTGGCCGTTGCGCACCGTCACCGACAGCCGGCCCCCCGGCTCCAGCCGGCGGGCAAGGGAGGCCACGGCCGCCGATCGGTCGGGCAGGTACATGAGCAGCCCATGGGCGCACACCGCATCGAACGTCCGGCCGCCGAGCAACGGATCGAGGTCGTCGATGCCGCCGGCGATCAGCTCGAGCTCGACGCCCGCCCGTTCGGCATCGCCCGTCGCTCGGTTGCGAAGGTCGGCCGAGGGCTCGACGCCGGTGACCCGACAGCCCCGCGCCGCGAGCCGTAGCGCTTGGGTGCCCTGACCGCAGCCGACGTCGAGCACGGTCGCTCCGTCAGCAACGTGGTCGGCCAGCTGGCGGGCGATCACCTCTTGGCGGATGGTGTTGCGCAGGTTGCTGAGGTTGTCGATCCAGCGTTGCTCGCCGGTGGCGAACCCAGCCATCAGGCGAAGTGCACCTGTCCATCGCCCTTGTGGATCCGGCCGATCTCGGTGGCGCGCTGGCCATGGGACCGGAGGATGTCGATGGCCCGGTAGGCCTCGTCGGCAGGGACCACCACCACCATGCCCACGCCGAGGTTGAAGACCTTGCGCATCTCGTCGTCGGAGATGTCACCGGCGCGGCGGATCTCGGCGAAGATGCGCGGCTCCTCCCAGGAGCGCGGATCGACGGTGACGTCGACGCCCTTGGGCAGGACCCGGGTGAGGTTGCCGGCCAGGCCGCCGCCGGTGACGTGGGCGACGGCTCGCACGTCGACCTGCTTCTGCAGGGCCAGGATGGCCGGCGCGTAGATGACGGAGGGGGTGAGCAGTTCGTCGGCCAGCGAGTGCTTGGCACCGTCGAACGCGGGGCCGTCGAGCGAGCGACCGGCGGTCTGGAGGAGCGCGTGGCGAGCCAGGGAATAGCCGTTGGAGCGGATGCCGGGCGACGGCAGGCCGATCAAGACGTTGCCCGGGCGGACGTGCTCCCCGGTGATGAGCTGATCCCGCTCGGCCACACCCACGGCGAAGCCCACCAGGTCGAACTCACCGGGCTCCATGGCACCGGGGTGTTCGGCCATCTCGCCACCGATCAGGGCGCAGCCGGCCTGGCGGCAGCCCTCGGCCACCCCTTCCACCAACTGCTCGATGTGGTCGGGGTCGAGCTTGCCGACGGCGATGTAGTCCAAGAAGAAGAGTGGCTCGGCGCCCTGGCACACCAGGTCGTCGACGCACATGGCCACCAGGTCGACGCCGATGGTGTCGAACCGGTTGGCGGCCTGGGCGATCAGCGCCTTGGTGCCCACACCGTCGGTGGACGACACCAGTACGGGATGGCGGTAGCGGTGGTTGGCGAAGCTGAACAAGCCACCGAACCCGCCGATGTCGCCGATGACCTCGGGCCGGAAGGTGGAACGGACCTTGTCCTTGATGCGCTCCACGGCCTGCTCGCCGGCGGCGATGTCGACGCCGGCTGCTTCGTACGTCTCACCCATCGGTGGTGGTCCCCGCTGTGAAGAGGTCGCCACCGATGATCACGGTGGATTCGGGCGTCGGATCGCCGCTGGTGGCGGGACGGTCGCTGCCGTCGAGCACGCCCTTGGTGAGGGCGACCGGGACGGCCACCGGGTAGTTGCCGGTGAAGCACGCGTCGCAGAACCCAGCGCCGCTGGTGCCGGTGGAGGCGATCAAGCGGTCCAGGGTGATGAAGGCCAGGCTGTCGACGTTGAGGTAGTCGCGGATCTCGTCGACGGTGAGGTTGTGGGCCAACAGCTCCGAGCGGCGGCCGGTGTCGATGCCGTAGAAGCACGACCACTTGATGGGCGGCGACGTGAGCCGCAGGTGCACCTCGAGCACGCCGGCCTCGCGGAGCATCTTCACGAGCTGCTTCTGGGTGGTGCCTCGGACGACGGAGTCGTCGACCACGACCACCCGCTTGCCGACCAGGTTCTCCTTCAACGGATTGAGCTTCATGCGCACGCCCTGCGCCCGCAGCTCCTGGCTGGGAGCGATGAACGTGCGGCCGATGTAGCGGTTCTTGACCAGGCCCTGGCCGTAGGGGATGCCGCTGGCCCGGGCGTAGCCCTCGGCCGCGGGCAGGCCTGACTCGGGCACGCCCATGACCATGTCGGCCGCCACCGGAGCCTGCTCGGCGAGCAGCTCGCCCTGGCGGACCCGGGCGTGGTGGACGCTGCGGCCGTAGAGGCGAGTGTCGGGTCGGGCGAAGTAGACGAACTCGAAGACGCAGAGCTTGGGGTTGAGGCGCTCAGGCGGGAAGGGCCGCACCGACCGCACGCCGGCGTCGTCGATGATGACCATCTCGCCGGGGTCGACCTCGCGGACGAAGTGGGCACCGACGACGTCGAGCGCCGGGCTCTCCGAGGCGAGGACCCAGCCGCCCTCGTCCAGCTTGCCGAGGCACAGCGGGCGGAACCCGTTGGGGTCGCGCACGCCGATGATGCGGTTCTCGTCCATGAAGACCAGGGAGAAGGCACCCTGCAGGCGGGGCAGCACCTTGGCGACGGCGGCGTCGAGCGATGCGCCGAACGGGCGCTGCTGGCCGGGTTCGAGTCCATCGGTGCCGTCGGCCGCAGCCGCCTTGGCGTCCTGCTCGACCTGCTCGATCTCGCCGGCCACCAGCTCGGCCACCAGGTCGCTGTCCGAGGCGACGGTGCCGGGCAGCATGCCCTCTTCCTCGGCCAGCTCGGCGGTGTTCACGAGGTTGCCGTTGTGGCCCAGGGCGAACTGGGTCTCGCCCACGCCGCGGTACACCGGCTGGGCGTTGCGCCACGTGCTGGAGCCGGTGGTGGAGTAGCGGGTGTGGCCGATGGCCAGGTCTCCCACCAGCGGGGCGAGGGTGCGCTCGTCGAACACGTGCGACACCAGTCCCATGTCCTTGACCACGGTGACGTCGCGGCCGTCGGACACGGCCATGCCGGCCGATTCCTGGCCGCGGTGCTGCAGGGCGTACAAGCCGAGGTAGGTCAGGTGGGCGACTGGCTGGCCGGGGGCGTAGACGCCGAAGACGCCGCACGCCTCCTTGGGCGAATCGTCGTCTGGGTCTCGGGCGGGGACGGCGTCGGACACGGGTTCGCGCACGAAGCCATTCTCGCACGGCGACCCGCCGGCTCCACCACTTCTGGTCATTTGCGCCTCCCGGGTCGACGTGGTCAGGCGTTCCACACCGCGTAGGCGAACAGGTAGGCGAGGCCGTTGGTGGCCCAGTGCAACGCCATGGGGGCGAGAAGGCTTCCCGACCGCTCTCGCAACCAGGAGAACCACACCCCGACCACCGCCGTGGACGCCACCGCGGCGGCCACCGTCACCCACTGCGGGAGCTGGCCGATGGAATCTTGGGCCACCGGGTTGACGTCGCCCAGGTGCAGGGCCGGCAACACGTGCCAGAGCCCGAACGCCACGGCCGAGAGGCCGATGGCGGTCCAGCGGCGGGTGCGGGCTGCCAGGGTGGCAGGCAGGACGCCCCGGAACGCCACCTCCTCGAGCAGGACCGTGCCGAACGGCACCCGGATGAAGGCCGCCTCCAGGGTCTGGGCCAGGGTCCACCCCTTCACCCGGTCGTCCTCGAACAGCTCGCGGGTCGCTGGGATGGTCGCCGCCACCAGGTAGACCGCCAGCACGCTTCCGGCGAGCACCGCACCCCACCGCAGCCCTCGATCCCGCTGGGATCGGGCCAGGCCCAGCTCCTCCCAGGTACGCCCGTCGAGCCTCACGGCCAGAGCGAGGAGCACACCGGTGGAGAACACCGCCCAGGGCACGTACATCCACGCCGGGACCACGCGGTTGGAGACCAGGTTGACGATCACCAGGACCGTTACGATCACCGCGATGGGCCACCAGCCGCGAGCTCGGGCCATGGCGGACGACGGTACCAGCG
>Ga0209023_10002976_pt1 | contig 20510 bp, 20 predicted proteins | sample LakOneMetagenome_FD_187468 | JGI IMG/M metagenome (GOLD analysis project Ga0209023, IMG submission 187468) | Freshwater and sediment microbial communities from Lake Erie, Canada (SPAdes) (version 2) | ecosystem: Environmental > Aquatic > Freshwater > Lentic | place: Lake Erie, Canada...
ATCGGGCGGGAGCTCTCGATGGCCGCCCTCGACCACTACTCCGAGACCAAGACCGTGTTCGTCTCCTCGAGCGAGTAGCCGGCGCGCCGGCCGGCGGCGAGCACGTCGGCCGCGTGCCGCCGGTCGCGCACCTCCAGCACCACGTTCACGCCCGTCTCGCGGACCTGCAGCGAGACGCCCTCGCGCACGTGCTCGACCTCGATCAGGTTGGCGCCCTGCTCGGCGAACAGCGTGAGCAGGCGGGCCAGCCCGCCGGGCCGGTCGGAGATGAGGGCGAACAGCAGCAACCGGCGGCCGGCCCGGGTCTCGTGCCGGCGGATCAGGCCGGGCACGACGCCCAGGTCGACGTTGCCGCCCGAGAGGATCGCGCACGTCACGCCGTTGCGGGCCGGGGCCACCCGCCCGCCGAGCAGGGCGGCGACGCCCACCGCGCCGGCGCCTTCGACGTAGAGCTTGGCCCGTTCGAGGAGCAGCATCATGGCGTCGGCGACCGCGCCCTCGTCGACGGTGATGACGTCGTCGAGCCACTTCTCGACGAGTGGGCGGGTCACCTCGCCGGGCCGTTTCACGGCGATGCCGTCGGCCAGGGTGGTGATGGGGCCGACCGGCGGGGTGCCGTTGGCGTAGGGGGCGCACGCCGACACCTGGACGCCGATGACCTTGATCGACGGGTCGTGGCGCTTCACGGCGATGGCCACGCCCGAGGCGAGCCCACCGCCGCCGAGGGGCACGACCACCCGGCGCAGGTCGGGGATGTCGCGCAGCAGCTCGAGCCCGAGGGTGGCCTGCCCGGCGACCACGGCCGGGTCGTCGTACGGGTGGCAGAACGCCAGGCCGGCGTCGGCGGCCCGCTCGCGTGCCGAGATCACGGCGTCGTCGAGCGAGGCGCCGCCCATGACCACCGAGGCGCCGTAGCCGCGGCACGCCTCGGTCTTGGAGATCGAGGCGCCCTCGGGCACGAAGATCTCGCACGGCACGCCGTAGTGGCGGGCGGCGAAGGCGAGCGCCTGGGCGTGGTTCCCGGCGCTGCCGGCCGTGACCCCGTTGGCCGCCTCGGCACCGAGCTCGGCCAGTTTGGTGAGCGCGCCGCGGATCTTGAACGAGCCCGTTCGCTGCAGGTTCTCGGCCTTGAGCACCACGGTGCCGCCGCAGCGCTCGGAGAGCGCCGCCGACGACGTGACGGGCGTGTGCTTGGCGACGCCGGCGATGGCCGCGAGCGCCCGGTTGATGAGGTCGTCACCGATCTCGACGGCATCCATGAGGAGCCGTACCGTAGCGCCGTGCGCACGGTCCTGATCTGCAACGAGAACGACGCGGACCCCGGCTTCGTCGGGGCCCGCCTGGAGGCACGCGGCTACCGGATCGAACGGTGGCACCGGGAGCACTTCCGCGTCTGGCCGACGCTCGAGGGCGTCGATCTGCTGTTCCTGCTCGGATCGGACTGGTCGTTGTACTGGGAGCACCTCGAGGAGCACACCGAATGCGAGGCCCAGCTGGTGCGGGAGGCCGACGCGGCCGGCGTGCCGGTGCTCGGCATCTGCTACGGCGCCCAGATGATCGCCCACGCCCTCGGCGGCTCGGTGAGCCGGAGTCCGGAACCCGAGGTCGGTTGGTACGAGATCGACAGCGACCTGCCCGAGGTGATCGAGCGCGGTCCGTGGATGCAATGGCACTCCGACCGGCTCACCGTCCCCCCGGGGGCGACCGAGCTGGCCCGCAGCCCGATCTGTCCGCAGGCGTTCCTGCGCGGGCGGACGCTCGGGGTCCAGTTCCATCCCGAGGTGGACCGCTCGATCGTCGAGCGGTGGTCGGCCGAGGGCGGCGCCGAGGAACTCGTCCGGCTCGGTGTCGACCGCCGCGAACTCCTCGACCGTGTCCAGGCCGAGTCGGTGCGCACCGAGCCGGCCGCGGGTCGCCTCGTCGACTGGTTCCTCGACGCAGTGGTCGGTGCGGTGCGGGACTGACCGGTCACGCTGTGCAGTAGATGGCCGCGGAGGGTGTGATCCGTTGGGACCATCACCTTGCTGAGCCCTTTACAGGTCCGGCGGGGCGGGCTTTCCTCGCGACGAACCGGGAGGTTGAAGCGATGGGTGCTGAGCTTCGAATGGATGTCCATGACGACGAAGGGGCGCGGAACTTCTTCCTGCTCGACACGTCGTCGGCAGAGGCAGTGAGCCGGGCGAGCTTCCCGCTCGTCCGACGCGGGTACGACCCGATCGAGGTGCAGGGCTTCGCTCGTGCGGTCTCGTCGGAGCTGGGCCGGCTGCAGCTGGAGATCAGCGATCTGCGCGAGGCGTTGGCTGCCGCGGAACACCGAGCCGACGTCGGGATCGACGAGGACGTGGTGCTCGAGTTCCTCGGCGCCGAGTCGTCCCGGCTGCTCGCCGATGCCCGCTCGACCGCCCAACAGGTGAAGGCCCGGGCCGAGGATCACGCGGCCCGTACGGTCGCCAAGGCCGACTCCGACGCGCACTCGGTGCGCGCCGAGGCTCAGACCTACTCGGCCGATGTCCACAAGGCCGCCGAGCAGCGGGCGAAGGAGACCGGCGCCGAGGCCGAGCGCAACGCCCGTTCGCTCGTGACCAGCGCCAAGGCCGAGTCCGACGACATCATCCGATCGGCCGAGACCCGGGCCGCCCGGATGATCGCCGACGCCGAGGACGAGCGCGACCGTCTGCTCGCCGACCTCGCCGTTCGGCGTGACGCGCTGTCGGCCCAGATCGACCGGCTGCTCGGGAGCCGCGAGACCTTGCGGACGCTCATCGGTCAGGTCCGCACCCTCGCCGACGACTCCCTCGACGAGATCGACGCCATCGGCACCCGGAGCGAGCCGTTCGCCGGCGCGCTCGACGAGGTCGGTCAGGTCACGCTCGCCGAGCGGCGGTGAACCTCGCGGCTGCGCGGCATCGCGGCTCGGATGGTGTGCCAGACGTGCTCCCAGGTGGTGATCCGGTCCGAGCCGCCAGCGTTGCGGGATGACATCCGGGTGACGCGTTGGTTCGTCGTCCTGTGGGTCGGTGCAAAGGTGCTAGAACGCCCGGAATCTCATCGCCACCATGAGGGGGGTGGCAGTGGGACAACCGCACCACCACCCAAGGGGGCAACGTGTCAACGGTCGACGAACCCGACCGCTTGGATACCGTCGAGCAGGAGGACCGGGCGCTGCTGCACTCGTTCGGTTACGCCCAGGAACTCGAACGGGATCTCAGCACCTTCAGCAACTTCGCCATCAGCTTCTCGATCATCTCGATCCTGGCCGGTGGTTTCACGAGCTTCTGGATCGGCGCCACCTTCGGCGGCCCGCTCGTCGTCACGGTCGGCTGGCTGATCGTCGGCCTCATGGCGCTCTTCGTCGGCATGTCGATGGGGGAGATCTGCTCGGCCTACCCGACGGCCGGCGGCCTGTACTTCTGGTCGGCCAAACTCGCCCGCACGAACGCGCCGCTCTGGGCGTGGTTCACCGGCTGGTTCAACTTCATCGGCCAGATCGGTGTCATCGCCAGCGTCGACTACGCCGCGGCGAACTACCTCGTGCGGTTCATCAACCTCTACGCCGGTACGAATGCCGATGGCACGGTCGACCAGATCATCACGCCCACCGCGGCGCACCTCTTCTTCGCGTTCCTCATCCTCCTCGCCGTGCACGGCCTGCTGAACACCTTCGGTGTGAAGCTGGTCAGGCTGCTCGGCGACATCAGCGTGTGGTGGCACGTGATCGGGGTCGCGGTGATCTTCGCGATCCTGCTCATCGGTCCCGACCAGCGTCAGCCGATCAGCTACCTGTTCAAGTACCAGAACAACAGCGGCTGGACCGGGGGGATCAGCACTCTGTACGTGTTCTTCCTCGGCTTCTTGCTGGCGCAGTACACGATCACGGGGTTCGACGCCTCGGCCCACGTCAGCGAGGAGACCAAGGGCGCCCGCACGAGCGCACCCAAGGCGATCGTGCGGTCGATCTGGATCTCCGCCATCGCCGCTCTCGTCCTCAACGTGGCGTTCCTGCTCGCCGTCCCGAACGTCGACGGCAAGGATCAGCTGGCGAAGCTGGGTGGCACCGGTATCACCGCTCCGGTCGACATCTTCCTCGCCGTGCTCGGCAGCGTCGCGACCAAGGTGCTCGTGTTCATCACGCTGCTCGGACAGTTCTTCTGCGGCCTGGCCTCGGTGACGGCCAACAGCCGGATGATCTACGCCTTCAGCCGGGACGGTGGCCTGCCCGGCTCGAGCGTCTGGCACAAGATCAACCCCAAGACCCGCACGCCAACCAACGCGGTCTGGCTCGGTGTCGTCACGTCCGGCGTGGTCGGGGCGCTGTCGCTGTGGCAGAACAAGGGCACCGCCGTGGCGTTCTTCGCCCTCACCGGCATCTGCGTGGTCGGGCTCTACATCTCGTACGTGATCCCGATCTTCCTGCGGCTCCGGAACCCCGACTTCCAGGTCGGCCCGTGGAACCTCGGGAAGCGCAGCAAGGTGATCGGCTGGATCTCGGTGGCGTGGGTTGCCTTCATCTCGATCCTGTTCGTCGCCCCGCTGTTCCCGCAGTGGAAGTGGTGGGACAAGGACCAGGTCAACTTCGCCAACTTCACCGGGCCGCTCATCCTGCTGTCGTTCGTCGGGGTCGGCGGCTGGTGGGCGCTGTCGGCCAAGAACCACTTCACCGGTCCGAAGGTCCAGGGCACGCCCGAGGAGCTGCTGGCCATCGAACGTGAACTCGACGCGCTCGCTGGTTAGCACACCGCCACGCTCTGTGTGAATCATGGGGCCAACCTGACAAAACCACCACTCGTCGTGGTGGTTTGGGGCTCGGAGGCCTATAGAGAAGTCCTCTGCGATCCCTAAGGTTGGCCCCATGAACGGCAGTGATTCCCTGATCGACCACTCCGCACAGCCTGCGGTCGGCGGTGCGTCGTTCCAGATCGTCAAGCGGGGCTACGACCCGGTCGAGGTCCAGGCGTTCGCCCGGGCCGTGAGCTCGGAGCTGCAGCGCCTCAGTCTGGAGAACCAGGAGCTCCGGGCCCGGATCCGCGACGCCGAAGCCGCCGTCCAGCCCCGGCGGTCGGAGCTCGACGAGTCGTCGGTCGCCCAGTACCTGGGCTCGGAGACCACCCGGCTCCTGCAGGCGGCCCGCGACACCGCGGCGGGCATCGTGCACCGCGCCGAGGAGCGGGCCGAGCAGATCGTGTCGACGAGCAACGACGACGCCCGCCGGGTCCGCGACGAGGGCATCGCCGATGCGGCCCACGAGCGGCGGGTCGCCGCCGACGAGGCGCGCAAGCTGATCGCCGACGCGAGTGAGCAGCGCCGCTCGGTGCTGGCCGAACTCGCCCGCCGCCGTGACACCGCGAGCGCCCAGCTGCGCGACCTCCTGCGGGGCCGCGACGTGCTCGTGCAGGCGCTCGCCAACGTGTCCGGATCGGCCAACGACCTGCTCCAGCGGCTCGATTCGATCTCGACCACGCCGGCCGATTTCGTGAACCTCGACCCGGCGATTCCCGACGGCGAGGCCGGCCTCGACCGCGGCGCCGTGCTGAAGATCGGCCTGGCCCCGCCCACCCCGGGCGACGCCCGTGACCTGCGGTCGGTTCCCGGTCTCGCCGTGCCGGCGGCCCCGGCCGGACTGCCGGCGCCCGACGACGGATCGGTGTTCACCCTCGAGAGCTGACGACACCGCTCCGGAACCATCGGGTTCAATGGAGCGATGGACGCCGGCAACGAACCGACCCAGCCGCTCCCGCCGACCGGAGCGAACCCGACCTCGTTCGGCGCGCCGACCCAACAACTCCCGGTCCCGCCACCGCTGCCGCCGACCACGCCGATCCCCAGGATCGTGCCGGCGTTCCCGTCGCAGTCACCGCCGCCGGCCTTCCCGACCCAGCCGGTCCCGACCCAGTCGTTCGCGTCCACGCCGCACCCCGGCCTGGAGGATCCGCTCGACTGGCCGCCCGAGGAGCAGCCCCACGACCTGCGAGGGCGCCGCTGGAGCGGCGCCGCCAAGGCCACTGCGGGAGTGCTCGCTCTGACCACGATCGGCGGGGTCGGGTTCGGCATCGCCGAGTTCACCCGGGCCAACGACCGGGCCGACCGCATCACGGTGCTCGAGTCGGACCTGTCGACGGCCAACAACGATCTCGACGCCACCCGCCAACAGGCCGACGCCGCCAGCGGCAAGGGCGCCGATCTCCAGACCCAGCTCGACGCGGCGAACGGGGCGCTCGCCGCGGCAACCGGCCAGGTCGACCGGCTGAACGCCCTGTTCCCGCTCACGCTCGACGCCGTCGCCCACTCCTCGATGGCCGGCACGTTCGCACTGCAGAACACGGCGATGACCGACGACGTCAACTGCTCGGGGTTCAGCAACAAGGACGCGAGCTGCGTCAAGGAGAACTTCCCGCCCGATCTCACGATCGCCGCCACGCCCGACGGCGGGGTCACCGTCGCGAGCTCCTGGTTCACCACCCCGATCCCGCTCGCCTTCGCCGACGGGCAGTGGACCGCGAGCGGTCCGGTGATCGACAGCGTGAAGAACACGTGCAACGACACCGCGAACGACACCACCGTGTCGGTCACCCTCGCGCCGGTCGCCGTCGTGGTCGACTCGGCCTCCGGCGCGTTGGTCGCGTCGCAGCTCCAGGGATCGCTCACCCTCGACAGTGCGGCGAGCGATCAGTGTGTCGAGGCCCATCGGCGGGCGAATTTCGTCACCACCACCGGCTGACGAGCGCCCACCGTGGGCTGCTGAGGACCAGCTGAGCGGCCTCCGGGCGGTCGTCGCGGGGAACGGGTCACGCCGAACGCGAGTGCTGAGGGTTTGTGAGCGGAATCACGGGCCGTAGTAGCGTCGTCTCCCGATGTCCCAGTTCCTGCGGAGCTACCTCACCGTGGTCTTCTTCGGGGCGGCGGGGGTACTGCTCGCGTCCCTGCTCCTCGGCTTGAGCGCGCTCCTGCGCCCGTCCAAGCCGACCCCGCAGAAGCAACTCACCTACGAATCCGGCGTGGACCCGGTCGGCACCGGCTGGTCCCAGAGCCAGATCCGGTACTACGTGTTCGCCCTGCTGTTCGTCGTCTTCGACGTGGAGGCGGTGTTCATCTTCCCGTGGGCCACCCAGCTCGAGCGCTACGCCGGGTTCGGTCTCACCGAGATGGCCATCTTCGTCTTCGTCCTCCTCCTCGGCCTGGTCTACGCGTGGCGCAAGGGTGTGCTGCGGTGGGTCTGACCTTCGGCGCTCAATGGAAGGTGGCGATCTGATGGGCCTGGTCGATCGAGGTCGGCTCCCCAAGCCGCTCGCCCAACTGTTCAACCTCGGGCGCTCCTACTCGATGTGGGTGTACCAGTGGGGTCTCGCGTGCTGCGCCATCGAGATGGGCGCGGCGTTCGGGTCGCCGCGCTACGACGTGATGCGCCTCGGCGTGATCCCGCTGCCCGCCAGTCCCCGTCAGGCCGACCTCGTGGTCATCTCGGGAACGGTCACCGACAAGATGGCGCCCGCCATCAAGCGGCTGTACGAGCAGATGCCCGAGCCCAAGTACGTCATCTCCATGGGTTCGTGCGCCAACTGCGGTGGCCCCTATTGGGACAGCTACTCGGTCACCAAGGGCGTCGACCAGATCATCCCGGTCGACATCTACGTGCCCGGTTGCCCGCCCCGCCCCGAAGCACTCCTCGAAGCGGTCGTGCTGCTCCAGCAGCGGATCAAGAACGAGGACATGGGCGCCCGTTGGCGCGGCGAGGGCTTCAAGCCGATGGTCATCAAGGAACCCCAGCCCTCCACGGCGCCGGCGATCGAGAAGGGTGAAGCGCTTGTCTGACACCCCCGTCGCCGAACTCCCCGGCGATCTCCTGCGCGAGAACGTCCTCGAACGCTTCCGTCACGCCCTCGGCACCGGCATCGTCGAGACCCTCCTGAAGCCGGGCGACGATCTCTGGATCCGCGTCGCCCCCGAGTCGTGGCGGGCCGCCGGCCTGGCCGCCCGCAGCCTCGGCTTCGACTACTTCTGCTTCCTGTCGGCCCTCGACTGGCTGCCGTCGCCGTTCGGCAAGGGTGAGGACGACCCGACCGCCCCGCCGCCCGAGCGCGACTCGACCATCAAGCAGGGGTACACCGGCGGTTCGAGCCGGTTCCAGCTGCTGGCCCGGGTGTACTCGATCACCGAGCGGGTCGGCGTCCACTTCAAGGCCGACGTCCCCGACGATCTCACCGTCGACAGCTGGCTCCCCGCCTACAGCGGGGCGAACTGGCACGAGCGAGAGACCCGCGAGATGTTCGGCATCGAGTTCACGGGTCACCCCGATCCGCGGAACCTGTATCTCCCGATGGAGTTCGAGGGCCACCCGCTGCGCAAGGACTTCCCGTTGCTGTCCCGCATCGTGAAGCCATGGCCCGGCATCGTCGATGTCGAGCCCATGCCCGGTGCGGCGGCCGACGAGGAGGGCGAGTCGTGACCCTGATCTCCGACCGGCAACAGCTGTCGTACATCGCGGCCCAGGCCGCCGACGCCCGGCTGAACGTGGAGCTCGAGACCGAGGGCATGACCCTCAACATCGGACCCCAGCACCCCGCCACCCACGGAACGCTGCGCATCATCGCCCGCCTCGACGGCGAGCAGGTGCTGTGGGCCGAGCCGTCGGCCGGCTACATGCACCGGGGCTACGAGAAGCTCACCGAGGTCCGTACCTTCCCGCAGGTGACGGCGCTCATCAACCGCATCGACTGGCTGGGCAGCTTCGCCAACGAGGTGCCGTTCATCCTCGCCACCGAGAAGCTGATGGAGATCGAGGCCCCGCCCCGGGCCCAGCACATCCGCACGATCCTGTTCGAGCTGTCCCGGATCGCCAACGTGTCGCTGTTCCTCGGCGATCTCGGGGTGCAGCTCGGCGCGGTCACCCCGGTCTTCCTCGCCTTCCGCGACCGTGAGTACGTCCTCAACCTGATCGAGGGTGCGACGGGTGGTCGTTTCCACCCCAACTTCGACCGCATCGGCGGGCTCAAGGACGATCTGCCCAAGGGCTGGATCGACGAGACCAAGCAGGTGATGAAGAAGCTGCGGGCCTTCTGCGACGAGATGGAAGACCTGTTGTTCGGCAACGAGATCTTCCAGTCCCGGACCCGTGGCATCGGCGTCATCCCGCGAGACGTCGCCCTGTCGTACGGGCTCTCGGGCGCCAACGCCCGGGCGAGCGGCATCGACTTCGACCTGCGCCGCGACCAGACCCTGCCGATGGCATGGAACAAGGCCGACTGGAAGGTCTGGACCCATCCCGACGGTGATGCGTTCGCCCGCTGCTGGGTACGCCTCATGGAAGTCCGCGAGTCGTGCAAGATCGTCGAACAGCTCGTCGACACCATCCCCGCCGGACCGGTGATGACCAAGGTGCCCCGCATCATCAAGGTGCCCGAGGGCGAGGCCTGGGTGTCGACCGAGAACCCCCTCGGCGAGATGGGGTACTACGTCGTCTCCAAGGGTGACCTCGGACCGTTCCGGGTGAAGATCCGCTCGGCGAGCTTCAACAACATCTCCATCGCCTCGTGGGTGCTGAAGGGCGTCTTCGTGCCCGACATCATCACGATCCTGGCGTCGCTCTACTTCATCCTCGGGGACATCGATCGCTGATGTTGTCTGCGCTCCTCGCTGAATCCGTCCCGTACTGGGGCAAGTCGCTGCTGCGGATCCTCGGTGGCATCGTCGCCGTACTCCTGCCGGCGGGCACGATCGTCTACGTCTTCCTCTTCAAGATGATGTCGTTCATGCAGAGCCGGCTCGGCCCGATGGAAGCCGGGCCGTACGGCTCGATGCAGCTGTTCGCCGAGGTCGGCAAGTGGCTGCAGAAGGAAGACCTGCACCCCAACGGCGCCGATGCACGCATCTTCAAGATGGCGCCGCTCGTGGTGCTCTCGAGCACCTTCCTGCTCATCGCCGTGGTGCCGTTCGGTCCCGACGCCTGGTTCACCAACTTCGAGGCCGGCGTGTTCTACATGCTCGCCGTCTCGTCGATCTCGACGCTCGGGATCTTGATGGCCGGCTGGTCGAGTGCGAACAAGTACTCGCTGCTCGGTGGTCTGCGAGCCGCCGGCCAGCTGATCGCCTACGAGCTCCCGATGGTGCTCGCCGTCGTCGGCGTGATCATCCAGGCCGGCACGATGAACCTGCAGGACATCGTGTTCAAGCAGAACCACGACAAGATCTTCGGGTTCAGTGGCCTCGGCAACCCCTACATCCTCACCCAGTTCGTGGGGTTCGTGATCTTCATGATCGCGGTGCAGGCCGAGCTCACCCAGACCCCGTTCGACATGCCGATCGCCGAGTCCGAACTCGTGTCGGGCTACATGACCGAGTACTCGGGCTTCCGGTTCCTCATCTTCTTCATCGCCGAGTTCGCAACGGCCGGAGTGTTCTCGCTGATCGCGTCGGCGCTCTTCCTCGGCGGATGGGGCGTCCCGTTCGCCTGGTTCGGTTGGGACAGCCTCGGCGAGGTCGCCAACTGGATGAACGTGGTCGGGCCGCTCATCATGGTCACCAAGATGGTGGTCCTGAGCTTCTTGATCATGTGGATCCGCTTCAGCTTCCCCCGGTTCCGTGAGGACCAGCTGCAGCGGTTCGCCTGGAAGGTCCTCATCCCCATCTCGCTGGCGAACATCATGCTGACCGCGATCTTGAAGGTGGCGTTCTGATGCCCCCGAAGCCGAAGCTGCCCGGGATGTTCAAGGGTCTCGGGGTCACCTTCAACGAGTTGAAGAAGACCCTGACCGAGGGGGCTGCCACGGTGCAGTACCCCCACGAGAAAGAGACACCGCCGCTGCGGGCCCGTGGTGTCATCGCCCTGCGCGAGGACAACTGCACGGCCTGCATGCTGTGCGCCCGCTCGTGTCCCGACTGGTGCATCTACATCGAGGGCCACAAGCAGCTCGCCCCGCCCCGCCGGGCCGGCGGCAAGCCCCGTCAGGTCAACCATCTCGACCGGTTCGACATCGACTACGCGCTCTGCATGTACTGCGGCATCTGCGTCGAGGTCTGCCCGTTCGACGCCCTGTTCTGGAGCCCGGAGTACGAGTACTCCGAGCCCCGGATCGCCGACCTCCTCCACGACAAGACCAAGCTCGGTGAGTGGATGGAGACCGTCCCGGAGGCGCCGGAGCTCGAGGCCGGCGCCGACAAGAAGGGGAAGAAGTGATGCTCGGCGCTCTCGTCGCCCAGAACATCGGCTTCGGCGTCATCGCCGCGATCATGATCGTCGGCGCCCTGCGGGTCGTCACCACCAACAACGTCGTCCACGCCGCCCTGTGGCTGGTCGTCGTCCTCGGTGGCGCAGCCGCCCAGTACGTGTTGCTCGCCGCCGAGTTCGTGGCCGTCACCCAGGTCCTCGTCTACATCGGCGCGGTGATGATCCTGTTCCTCTTCGGAACGATGCTCACCCGGGCCAAGATCGGCACCGAGGAGAACCTGAACAACAAGAACTGGGCGCTCGGCATCCCGGTCGCCCTGCTGTTGCTCGGCACGCTCTCCTACGTCCTGATCGATACGTTCCGCGGCCAGAAGCTGCCCACCGAGCTGGACGGAGGAGCGTCGAACGTCTCGATCCAGAGGGTCAGCGACGCGATCTTCCAGCCGTACCTGCTCCCGTTCTGGGCGCTGTCGTTCGTCCTGCTCGCCGCCGCCATCGGCGCCATCGTCCTGGCGAGGAAAGACTGATGCTGATCAACGAGTTCCTGCTGCTCGGCGCGGTGCTGTTCTGCATCGGCGTCTACGGCGTCATCGCCCGGAAGAACGCGGTGCTGGTCCTGATGTCGATCGAGCTGATCCTCAACTCGGTGAACATCAACCTCCTCGCCTTCTCGCTGAAGCACGGTGGTGACCCGGCCGGACACGCCTTCGCCCTCTACATCATCGCGGTGGCCGCCGCCGAGGTCGGCGTGGGCCTGGCCCTCGTGCTGCTGATCTACCGCAACCGGCGCTCCATCGCGCTCGACGAGCTGTCCGAGATGAAGGGCTGACGCCGGACATGTGGTTCCTCGAACATGCCTTCCTGATCCCCGTCATCCCGGCGATCGGTTTCGTGGTCATCATCTTCTTCGGCAAGAAGCTGCCGATGAAGGGCAGCGAGATCGGCGTGCTGTCGATGATCGCGTCGTTCGTCCTCGCCGCCGGCACCGCGGTCCAGTGGATCCAACGGGTCAACGACGCCGGCGAGGGCTACGTCGCCCCGGTCATCCGCAAGGTCGTCTGGTGGTCGAGCAACTCGCTCGAGTTCGGCTACGGCCAGCACATCGACGGTCTCGCCGTCACGCTGCTGGTGGTCGTCGCGTTCATCTCGAGCCTCGTGCAGATCTACTCCCTCGAGTACCTGCGCGGCGACCGTCGGTACACCCACTTCTTCGCCGCGCTCACGCTCTTCTCCGCCGGCATGCTCTGCATGGTCTCGGCCGAGAACATGATCCAGGTCATCCTCGGCTGGGAGATCATGGGTCTCTGCTCGTTCATGCTGATCGGGCACTGGTGGGAAGAGGAGCCCAACAGTCGGGCCGCGTTGAAGGCGTTCTTCACCGTGCGGGTCGGCGACGTCGGCCTCCTCGTCGGCACCTCGATCCTGTTCTTCGCCTCGAACAGCTGGATCCACGAGCACCTCGGCACCAACGGCTTCTCGATCCAGGGCCTCGAGACGTGGGCGCTGTCGGGCAGTCCGAGCCGAACCGCGATCACCATGGGGGCGATCGCCCTCTTCATCGCCTGTATCGGCAAGAGCGGTCAGTTCCCGCTGCACACCTGGTTGCCCGACGCCATGGCCGGCCCCACCCCGGTGTCGTCGCTGCTCCACTCGTCGACCATGGTCGTCGCCGGCGTGTTCCTCGTGGCCCGGCTGTACCCCGTGTTCTTCCAGGGCCTGCAGATCCTCGACACCCACGTGAACCTGATCGCGGTGATCGGCGGGATCACGATCCTGATCGCCGCCGCGCTGGCCTTCGTGCAGAACGACATCAAGAAGGTGCTGGCGTACTCGACCGTCAGCCAGCTCGGCTACATGATGATGGGCCTCGGCGTCGGGGCCTGGACGCCCGCCGTGTTCCACATCTTCACCCACGCCTTCTTCAAGGCGTGCCTGTTCCTCTGCGCCGGTTCGGTCTCGCACTCGGGTTCGCACCACTCCTTCGACATGAAGAAGGACATGGGCGGGCTGGCGAAGAAGATGCCGGTCACCGCGGCGACGTGGATCATCTCGACCCTCGCCCTGTGCGGCGTGCCGTTCCTCTCGGGCTTCTTCTCGAAGGACGAGATCATCGACAACGCCGGGCACAACGGCTACACGGTGTTCATGGTCATCGGGCTCATCGGCGCCTTCATGACCACCGCCTACATGACCCGGGCGACGTACCTCACGTTCTTCGGCAAGGCCCGTGGCGCGGCCGCCGGGGAGCACCACGACGAGCACGCCGCCCACGCCCACGGCGGCAACGAGGTCGGCATCACCGAGGGCGACCTCGAGCACGACCAGCACGTCGACGATCTCGTCCTCGCCGGGCACGGCAGCCATGGCGTGGCCGCCGGCGGCCACGACGATCACGGTGGCCACGACGCCCACGGCGCCGATCACGGACCCCACGAATCGCCGTGGCTGATCAAGGGACCGCTCATCGTCCTCGCGTCGCTGGCGATCCTCGCCGGCTACCTGAACGCCGCGCCGCTCAAGATCGAGAAGTTCACCGAGTGGGTGGAGCCCAAGCACGAAGCGATCGCGGTCGCCGAGATCGCCTCCGGACCCGGTGCGGCGTTCACCATCACCCGCGCCGAGGAGGCCGGGGCGGCGGAGGCCAAGGCGACGGGCTGCGGGTTCGAGCAGCCCGAGGCCGGAACGGTCTGCGCCTTCCCGCACGTGAACCACGCCGAGTTCGAGTGGATCAAGGCCGTGCCGTCGATCCTGCTCGTCCTCGCCGGGTTCCTCGTGAGCTTGTTCCTCTGCCGCGGCTTGTACCGCGACGAACGCTTCGCCCTGAAGGGGCTGACCAAGCGCAACAAGCTCGCCAACGCCGGCTACCAGTTCCTGTGGAACAAGTACTACCTCGACGTCATCTACGAAAAGGGCATCGTCGCCGCGGTCACCGGACCGCTCGCCAAGGCGGCGTACTGGTTCAACCAGAACGTCCTCGACGGCACCGTGAACGGTGTCGGCGTCGGGTCCCGCAAGGTGGGCGGGTGGATCTATCGCAACATCGACCAGCGAGTGGTCGACGGTGCGGTCAACGGCTCCGGTGCTGCGGCACGGGGCACCGGCGGCGCACTGCGCCCCGTTCAGTCCGGCAAGGTCAACCAGTACGGGGCGCTGTTGTTCGCAGCAGCAACGGTCGGCGCCCTCGTACTCGTCATCGTGAACAGCTGAGGGAGCAGAGCGAATGCTTACCGACCAGAACTGGGTGCTGAGTGTCGGCACCTTCCTACCGCTCGCCGGAGTGCTGGTGATGTTCTTCTTCCCCAAGGGGGAGGAGGTCCTGCACAAGACGATCGCACTCGTCACCGCGGTCGCGACGCTCGCCGTCGGCGTCTACACCATGACGCAGTTCGACTACGACAACGCCGACAAGCTCCAGTTCCACGTGAACACCACGTGGATCCCGGTGATCAAGAGCCGCTACATCGTCGGCCTCGACGGCCTGAGCCTCCCGCTCTACATCTTGTCGATGGTCATCACGGTGCTGGTGATGATCTACAGCTGGGACCACGTCCCCAGCCCCGGGAACCCCAAGGCGTTCCTGATGCTGATGCTCGTGCTGCAGACCGGCATGGCCGGGACGTTCATCGCCCAGGACCTGATCCTGTTCTTCGTGTTCTTCGAAGTGGTCCTGCTGCCGATGTACTTCATGATCGGTGTGTGGGGCGGTGAGCAGCGTCAGTACGCGTCGCTCAAGTTCTTCCTGTACACGATGTTCGGGTCCGCGCTCATGCTCGTCGCCTTCCTCGCCCTGTTCTTCAAGACCGGTGGCGCCGACGTCAACAACGGCTTCGAGATCGTCCGTCTGGTGGCCGAGGGATCGAAGGTCGCCAAGACCACCGCCGTGTGGATCTTCGCCGGCATGTTCGTCGGGTTCGCGGTCAAGGTCCCGATGTTCCCGTTCCACACCTGGCTGCCCGACGCCCACACCCAGGCGCCCACGCAGGGCTCGGTCATCCTGGCCGCCATCTTGCTGAAGCTCGGCACGTACGGCTTCGTCCGCATCGCCATCCCGATCCTCCCGCAGGCGGCTCGCGAGTGGGCGCCGTGGATCGGCTTCCTCGCCGTGATCGGCATCATCTACGGCGCCTTCGGGTGTCTGGCCCAGACCGACATGAAGCGCCTCATCGCCTTCTCGTCGGTCGCCCACATGGGCTTCGTGATGCTCGGCATCTCGACCCTCACGAGCTTCGGCGTCAACGCCGCGATGTTCGGCATGGTCGCCCACGGCCTCATCACCGGCATGCTCTTCTTCGTCGCCGGTTCGGTGAAGGACCGCTACCACACGCTCGAGATCAAGCGCCTCGGCGGCATGCTCAAGCAGATGCCCCGACTCGGCTGGATCCTCGGGTTCTGCGCGATGGCCTCGCTCGGTCTGCCCGGCCTCGCCGGCTTCTGGGGCGAGTTCCCGGCGATCCTCTCGGCGTACCAGCCGTTCGCCGGCAACGCCCTGCTGAAGGGGCTCCCGGTCGAGACGTTCCGCACGTTCATGGTCGTCGCCGCCATCGGCACGGTGCTCGCCGCCGGCTATCTGCTCTGGCTCTACCAGCGCACGGCGTTCGGTGAGCCCAAGGCCGAGTTCGCCGGAGCCGACGACCACGGCCACGACGATCACGGCCACGCACCGGTCCTCGCCAAGAGCGTCAGTGCGGCGGCCAACGACGACCACCACAGCGACATCCACGATGTCAGCACGTTCGAGTGGATCGCCTGGACCCCGCTGCTGCTCGCCATCTTGGTGTTCGGCATCTACCCGAACCTGATGTTCAAGGTGATGAGCCCGGCGGTCGACGTGGCCCTGAAGGCCTTCGGGAAGTGACCATGCTCGGCGCGCTGCTCGCCCAAGCGGTGCCGTTCAAGGCGCCCACGATCGACTACCACGCGCTCGCGCCCGAGATCGTGCTCGCGGCGGTGATCTGCGGGGTGATCCTCGCCGACCTGTTCCTCGAGGAGTCGAAGAAGTACCTCACGGCCACCCTCGCCGGTGTCGGCGTGCTGGCCGCCCTGATCCCCGTGTTCACGCTGGCGGTCTCGTCCCACCCGGCGCGGGTGATGTTCGGCGGCGGCTACGTGGTCGACGACTTCTCGCTCGTGCTCAAGGCGCTGTTCCTCATCGCCGGATACGTCGTGGTGCTGCTCTCGCAGCAGTACGTCGAGGACGGCGACTACTGGGAGGGCGAGTACTACGTCCTGCTGCTGACGTCGATCCTCGGCATGCTGATGATGACGTCGAGCCGAGACCTGATCTCGATCTTCGTCGCCCTCGAGATGCTCTCGATCCCGGCCTACATGCTCGCCGCGTGGCGCAAGCGCGACGAGAAGAGCAACGAGGCGGGCGTCAAGTACTTCCTGCTCGGGGTGTTCTCGTCGGCCCTCATGCTCTACGGCATGTCGCTGTTGTACGGCGAGAGCGGCACGACCTCGCTCGCCGGCATCGGCGTCTACCTGCACGGCCACGTGTCGTCGGCCGCGGCCCTCGCGATCGTGTTCGTCCTCGTCGGCTTCGCCTTCAAGGTCTCGGCGGTGCCGTTCCACAGCTGGGCCCCCGACACCTACGAGGGTGCTCCCACGCCGATCACCGCGTTCTTGTCGGTCGCGTCGAAGGCCGCCGGTTTCGTCGCCCTCGTGACCCTCGTCTACGTCGCCTTCCCGGGCGCCGGCGACATCTGGCAGCCGTTCCTCGGCGTCATGGCCGCGTTGACGATGACCGTCGGCAACGTGATGGCGCTGCGCCAGACGAACATCGTCCGGATGCTCGCCTACTCCTCGGTGAGCCAGGGCGGGTTCATCCTCATGCCGCTCGCGGTGGCGGGGATGGGCAAGGCGGGAACCCAGCCGATCACTGCGGTCGTCACCTACCTGCTGGTCTACGCAGCCACGAACCTCGGCACCTTCGCCGTCATCATCGCCGTCGCCCGCCGTACCCGGAGCGGTGAGATCTCGAGCTACGGCGGCCTGCTGTCGTACGCGCCGGGTCTCGCCGTCCTGATGACCGTCTTCATGGCGTCCCTCGCCGGCATCCCGCCCCTCGGTGGCTGGATCGGCAAGTTCGCCGCCTTCAAGGCGGTGCTGAGCGTCGGCACCGGCTGGTCGTACGCCCTCGCGATCGTGGCCGCGGTCAACTCGGTGATCGCGTTCGGCTACTACGGCACGATCATGCGTGAGATCTGGATGAAGCCGGTTCCCGACGACGTCGTCGGCGCACCGATGAAGAACCCGGCCTCGCTCAACGCCGCCCTGGGCATCTGTGGCATCGCCACGCTCGTGCTCGGCGTGCTGCCCGGCATCGTGCTGCGGTTCGGCGATCTCTCCACCATCACCGGCGCACTCGGGAAGTAGCCGCTCCGGCGGGCCGAATGCGGTTCGACGAGTTCATGGACCGAGCCCTCTACGGGCCCGGCGGCTTCTACCGCGGCGCCGGGCGGGCCGGGCGGCGGGGCGACTTCCTGACCTCGCCCGAGGTCGGACCGTTGTTCGGCGCCGTGGTCGCCCGGGCCCTCGATGGGTGGTGGCGGGAGGCCGGCTCGCCCGGACGGTTCGCGTTCGTCGAGGTCGGCGCCGGGCCCGGCACCCTGGCCCGGTCGATCAAGCTCGCCCAGCCGGACGTACTCCGGGCCGGCGCGCTCGACTACGTCGCGGTCGAGGTCGGCGAGCTGCAGCGGGCCAACCATCCCGACTGGGTCGAGTCACGGGCCGACCTTCCCGAGGCCCCCATCGCCGGTGTGATCTTCGCCAACGAGCTGCTCGACAACCTGCCGTTCCGGCTCGCCGTGTTCGACGGCGGCTGGCGCGAGGCTCACGTCGAGCCCGACGGCGAACGGTGGGTGGAGGAGCTCCGCGCCATGGAGGGGTCGGTGCCCGGGTTCCTCCCGAGCCGGGCACCCCACGGCGCTCGGGCGCCGGTACAGGATCGGGCCGGCGCCTGGTTGACCGATGCGCTCGCCCGGCTCGAGCCCGGTGGCCGGGTCGTGCTCGCCGACTACGTGACCGCTCGCACGGCCGAACTCGCAGTGCGCCCGTGGCGCGACTGGCTCCGCACGTACCGGGCGCACGAGCGAGGGGTGCACTACCTCTCGGCGGTCGGCGAGCAGGACATCACGACCCAGGTCTGCCTCGACCAACTGGTGCTCGCGGCCGGGGAGCCCGACGCGTTCCGGTCGCAGGCCCAGTTCCTGGGGCGATGGGGGATCGATGCCCTCGTGGAGGAGGGCCGCCGCATCTGGGAGGCCGGCGCCGGACGCCCGAGCCTCGAGGCCATGGCGGCGCGCAGCCGGGTCCGTGAGGCCGAGGCCTTGCTCGACCCCGCCGGACTCGGCGGCTTCGCGGTGATGGAGTGGACCCGGGCTCCGGAGCCGTTCGGCGCCTGACAGACCCTGGCGCCCCGCCGGCGCCCGAACGCTCGTCAGGCGTAGAGGCCGTTGAGCACCAGTTCGAGGCGGCGGTTGAGGAGCCGTCCGTCGTAGGTGGAGCTGTCGCCGAGCATGGCGCTCGAGCCCTTCGGGAAGAGGTGGATCCGTCCGGCGTCGATCCCCTGGGCGAGCAGGATCGTCTTGAACGACTCGGCCTGCAGCCTCGTCTGCTCCAACGTCTGATCGGCCGGGGCGTGGTCGTCGGTGTTGGTGTACAGATCGATGGTCGTCGAGGGGTACTTCTTCATCGTGGCCGCCAGCTGGATGATCTGGGGTGAGAACTCGAGTCGGATCGTGGCCGTGTCGTCGGCCCAGATGAAGTCGCTCGGGATCTCGAACAGCGGCACGGGGGACTGCGCCGCCGGGTCGACCTGCAGGTAGTTGTCCAGCACCTGGACCGGGAGCGCCTCCTGGGCCCGGGCTGCGACCCGATCGGCGGTCGCCTGATCGGCGACCCGTCCGGCGAGCATCATCTCGCCGCCGGCGTAGGCCACGAAGCTCTCGACCGCGGGGTCGTTGCGCGAATGCGGGCCCTCGACGCCGGGTGTGGTGGTGGTCGTCGCCGGTGTCGTCGTGGCGACCGGGGGAGCGGTGGTCACCGGGGGCGCCGTCGTGGCGGGCTGGGTGGTGACGGCGGGCGTCGTGGTCACCACGACCGCAGGGATCGTGGTCGGGGCGACCGTCGTCTCGGCCGGCAGGGTGGTGTCGGTGACGATCGTGGTCGTGGAGCCGTCGGCCGGCGCGGTCGTCGAGACCTCGGTCGAACCGGGCACCTCGGCCACCGTCGTGTCGGACCCGAGGTCGGAGGCGAGGATCACACCCGGCGGCTCGGTCTGCTTCGCGGTCACGCTCTGGTCGAGCTGTTTCCAGACGACGAGCCCGACGAGCGCGACGACACCGGCGCCGGCCACGAGCGCCCAGCGGCCGTACCCCGGCGCCGAGCGACCGGCTCGCGCCGTCGGCGGAACCTCGTCGGTCGCCAGCGTCTCGGCCGCGGCGATGATCGCCGCGACGCGCGCCTGCGATTCCTCGTCGGTCAACCGTTCGTACGCCATTGCTCCTCCCGCCGGGAGCAGCCGTTCAACGTCGGCGGCTCCGAGCGAACAAGACGTCGCCGGGCACCGATCGTGACGCCCGACTTCAACGTTGGTTCAGGAGGACGGCGGTCCGGACGCGCAGGTGCACGGCACGGTGCCCACGGGGACGGTCCCGAGGGCCGTCGATCCGGGGCTCGGCGTCGGCACCGCGGTCGGTGGGGGCGACGTGGTCGCCGGGGGTCCGGTGGACGGGGTCGGCGCCCGGCGGGGTGGCCGCTGGTCGTCGTGGTCCCGGCTCAGGAACGATGCGCCGACCCCACCCGCGGCGAGCACGACGGCCGCACCACCCGTTGCCCAGAGCCGGCGCCGTGCCGTCCTCCGGCGCTTCATCGCCCGGCCCTCGGCGACGACCTGGTCGGCGACCGCGATCAACCGGGCGACGACGGGCCACTGCGGGTCGTCGATCGCAGATGGATGGTGCAGATCGCCGGGACTCATCTCGACCGTCCTCACTTCCGCACTGGGCAAGGTGATCGTAGGGTCCGTCGTGCTCGGGTGCAGCGGTCCACCGGCAGTTGTTCACCACGTGCGCACCGGTCCACCACTCCTTCACACGCGGCGAGGGGGAGCCTTCGCCCTGCGTGCGTGAACTTGACGATCGGGCCCGACGAGCCCGGGTCGGACCGGCCAGACCGTCCGACCCGGGACCGGGTGCCGTCGGACCGGCGACGGGGTGCCGTGGGGCCGGGGACCGCACGACCTGGTGAGGTGCTAGAGAGGCGGTCATGAGCGACCCGAACGGCCCGCCCCCTCCGCCGCCGCCCGCGGGCGGGCCCCTACCGGGGCCGCAGCCCTACGGCGTCCCGCCTC
>Ga0209023_10002977_pt1 | contig 20507 bp, 15 predicted proteins | sample LakOneMetagenome_FD_187468 | JGI IMG/M metagenome (GOLD analysis project Ga0209023, IMG submission 187468) | Freshwater and sediment microbial communities from Lake Erie, Canada (SPAdes) (version 2) | ecosystem: Environmental > Aquatic > Freshwater > Lentic | place: Lake Erie, Canada...
AAATCGCCGATCGAGGCGCTGCTGCCGGTGTTCGACCGCGGCCATGTCGCCATCGTCATGGATGGAAGCCGTTTCCTCGGCCTGATCACCCGCATCGACCTGCTGAACTATCTCCGTCGCAGGGTGCAGTAGGAGCTCACATCGCCAGGATGCCGCGGCGCGGATGCTAAAATCCGCATTCGTTTTGCACGAGGCGGATCGAATGAGTCAGGACCACAGCGGCCGCGGCCGCCCCGGGCTGGGCACGCTGGCGATCCACGCCGGCCAGTCGCCGGATCCCTCGACCGGCGCGGTAATGCCGCCGATCTACGCCACCTCGACCTACGCCCAGTCCAGCCCGGGCGTGCACCAGGGCTTCGAGTACTCGCGCACCCACAACCCGACCCGCTTCGCCTACGAGCGCTGCGTCGCCGGGCTGGAAGGCGGCAGCCGCGGCTACGCGTTCGCTTCCGGGCTTGCGGCCACGTCCACGTTGCTGGAACTACTCGACAGCGGCGACCACGTGGTCGCGATGGACGACCTCTACGGCGGCAGCTACCGCCTGTTCGAACGCGTGCGCCGGCGCAGCGCGGGGCTGGATTTCAGCTTCGTCGACATGACCGCTCCGGCCAAGTTCGAAGCCGCGATCAAGCCGAAGACCAAGCTGGTCTGGATCGAAACCCCGACCAACCCGTTGCTGAAGATCGTGGACATCGCCGCCATCGTCGCGATCGCGAAGAAGCACGGCCTGCTGGTCGCCGTCGACAACACCTTCGCCTCGCCGGCCTTGCAGCGACCGTTGGAACACGGCGCCGACCTGGTCATGCACTCGGCGACGAAATATCTCAACGGCCATTCGGACATGGTCGGCGGCATGCTCGTCGTCGGCGATAACGCCGGATTGGCCGAACAGCTCGCCTTCCTGCAGAACTCGGTGGGCGCGGTGCAGGGGCCGTTCGACAGCTTCCTCGCGTTGCGTGGCCTGAAGACCCTGCACCTGCGGATGAAGGCGCATTGCGAGAACGCGCAGGCGCTGGCCGAATGGTTGCAGACGCATCCGCGGATCGAAGCGGTGATCTATCCGGGCTTGGCCTCGCATCCGCACCACGCGCTGGCGAAGCGGCAGATGGACGGCTTCGGCGGCATGCTCTCGGTGCGGGTCAAGGGCGGGCTCGACGGCGCCAAGCGCTTCTGCGAACGGCTCGAACTATTCACGCTGGCCGAATCGCTCGGCGGCGTGGAATCGCTGGTGAATCATCCGGCGATCATGACCCACGCCAGCATCCCGCCCGCGCGCCGCGCCGAACTCGGCATCGCCGATGACCTCGTGCGTCTGTCGGTCGGCGTGGAAACGCTGGAAGACCTGCGCGCCGACCTCGACCACGCGCTGGCGGCATGACGCGCCCGGCACCGCGATCGACACGGATGTCGCCACACCTTCCCAGGGAATGGACCTGATCGACGCATGAGCTCCCCTCGGCCCATCTTCATCATTGGTGCACCACGATCGGGCACGTCGATCACGACTTGGGCGCTGGGCCAGCACCCGAACATACAGCCGATGCCTGAGACCGCTTGGATCGCAAGCCTCGGCATCGGCGCGTTCCTCTCCCATGGAAAGGGATCAGAGCGCGGGCATCTCTCCCACCTGTCGAACGTGGGGTTCCCGCTCGAGCCGTTCATGGCGCGCATCGGCGTGGCGGTGGATGCGATCGTGCACGACGTCTTCGCCGAGCGCCGGCAGCGCTTCTACGGCACCGAGGCTTGCGCCCCGGAATGGAAACTTCCCGAGAAATTGGCGGACACGCCGATGCAGATCCAGCGCTCGGGCAGCGATCCGAAGGGTCGCTGGATCGATGGCACGCCATTGAACACGTTCTACCTTTGGGCATTGTCCGAGATGTTTCCCGATGCCTGTTTCATCCACAACTTGCGCCGGCCCGACGAGGTGGCGACCTCGCTCGAGGCCTTCGATCGCGTGGGCGCGGAGCCGCAGGCATTGGACGAAGGGCTGGGGACCTGGATTTCCCATACCGAAAACGCCTGGTACGGCGAGCGTGCCTTCGGGCGCGAGCGCGCGTTCCGGCTGGACTTCCGCCGCATCGGGGAGGAGCCCGAGGCCCTGTTCCGGGAGGTCTGCGCATTCCTCGGGGAGGACTATTGCCCGGATTGCCTCGCTCCCTTGCGCAAGAAGCTCAACTCGTCTGAAGTCGATGGCCAACGCGAGCGCAACCTGCGGCAATTGCAGGACAACCCGACGTTCCAGCGTGCGCAAGCGCTGTACGACATCGTCGTCGCGCAGCCGGCCACCGAACCAGAGCCGTTCGCGCTTGAAGTCTTGCGGCAGCGCTTCCTCGACTATTGCCGCAACCGTTCGTTGGTATAGCCATGTCTTCGAAGAAAGCTCCACCATCGACTGGACGCAAGGCCTTGCTCGTCCTGGGCATGCACCGCGCCGGCACGTCGGCGCTTGCGCGCGTGCTGGCGCTGCGTGGCGCAAGCCTGCCGGTGGATGTGCTGCCCGCGAACGAAGGCAACGTCGATGGTTACTGGGAACCACGCGGAGTGGTCGAGCTGAACGATCGCATCCTCGATGCATGCGGTACCAGTTGGGATGATCCGTTCGCACCGCAGTGGCTCGCGGCGGAGAGACCGCTGGTCGAGGGGTTCCAACGCGAAGCAGTGGACGTGATCGGGTGCGAATACGTGAATTCCGGCCTGATCGTGCTCAAGGACCCCCGGTGCACGCTCTTGCGCGAATTCTGGATCGAAGCGCTGTCTGCCGCCGGCTTCGAGCCGCATGCGGTCGCGATCATGCGCCCATGCGCGGACGTGGCGGCATCGCTGGTTCGCCGCGACGCCACCAGCGCAGAATCCGCCGCGTGGCTGTATGTCGCCTACGGCCTCGAGGTCGCGCGCGGCATCGTCGCCGGCGCCAGCGGCCTTACCTACGGGCAGCTGGTCGGCGATTGGCAGACAAGCACCGATCGCATCGCGGAGGAGCAGGGGCTGGAGTGGCCGAAAGCAGCGTCTGCCATCGGCGAACAGGTCGCCGCATACCTCAAGCCGGCACCGGCAGTGTCGCCTGCTTCGGAATTGCCACAACCGCTGCAGGACTGGTCGGAACGGGTGTGGAATTGGTGCCGGCGCGCTGCGGAAGGAAATCCTCCGGCTTTGTCCGGATTGCAGGACGTGGCAGAAGGCCTGCTCGCGGCATCCAGGGCATTCGCGCACGTTCTTCGGGACCGTTCGAGCCGGGAATCGCGACTCTGGGCCGAGCGTGACGATGCCATCCTCGACCGCGATTCGGCTTTGCGCGTGTATCGCGAGACAGATCGGCGCCTGCGGGAAACGCAGTCCGCACACGAAGCTTTGCAGGCGGCATCGGAAGCCGAGAAGGCGAAGATGCGCGAAACCTACGAAGCACAACGCGCCGCATCGGAAACCGAAAAAACGGAGATGCGCGAAACCTACGAAGCACAACGCGCTGCATCGGAAGCCGAGAAAGCGGAAATGCGTCGCGGCTACGAGTCGCGGCATGCGGAGTTGTCCACGCAGTTGGAACACCAGCATTCGGCGCTTGTCGCGCTCGAAGTCGAGCGGGATTCCATCCTCGAAACCTACCGCCAGACCGATGCCCTGTTGCAGCAAACCCAGCAGGATTACCGGCAACGCGATCGCGAATACCTCGCCGCGCGCGCAGCGCTCGAAGCAAGCTTCGTCGAAGCGAACGACTTGCGTCGCGAGCTTGAATCGATGCATGCCAGCCATAGCTGGCGGTTGACGGCTCCGATGCGCGCCATGATGCGCCGCGTACGCGGCGAGGCGCCATGGTGGCCGCCGCGAGCGGAGAAGGCAGGCACTCCGGTGGCGACCCGGCCACTAGCCGATGCGGTGGCGCTCGCGTCGGCGATCCCGCCGGAGTCCGATTCCGTCGCGCCGACAGCCGACCTGTCGGTGCCGCTGCTGCGCCCGCATGCACGGTTGCGCGCGTTCCTGGTCGAGGAATTCGGCGAAGCCGCCGCCGCCGACACCGTGCTGCGGATCGACCGATTCCACCTGCCCATCGTCGGCGATCAAGTACGCGAGGCGACGGAAATCGCGTGCAGCGAAGCACGGGCGCTCGCCTGGGCGCATGGCCTCGCACGGCACGCACCGCCCGAAGTCGATGCGCCGGACGTATCCATCGTCGTGCCGGTCTACAACCAGTTGCCGTTCACGCTAGCCTGCCTCGATGCGTTACTCGCGCATGAAACCCGGTATTCGTTCGAGATCCTCGTCGGCGACGATGCATCCACCGATGCCACGAACGCTGCACTTTCGGTTTCGATCCCGCGCGTTCGCCATGTCCGCCACGCCAGCAACCTTGGTTTCGTGCGCAACTGCAACGCAACGGCTGCGCAAGCCCGCGGGCGTTACGTCCTGTTCCTCAACAACGATACCCAGGTGCTGCCGGGCTGGCTGGACGAATTGATCGGAACGCTCGAGGCCGACGCGGGCATCGGCCTGGCGGGCTCCAAGCTGGTGTTCCCGGATGGACGCTTGCAGGAATGCGGCGCAATCGTCTGGCACGACGGTTCGGCCTGGAACTACGGCCGCCTCGCCGATCCGCGCCGCCCGGAATTCTGCTATCTGCGCGACGTCGATTACGTTTCCGGCGCATCGATCGCGTTGCGGCGTGAATTGTGGCAGTCGCTGGTCGGTTTCGACGAGGCGTTCGTCCCAGCCTACGCCGAGGATGCCGACCTTGCGTTCCGCGTGCGCGACATCGGCTTGAGGACGGTGGTGCAACCGTTGTCGCAGCTGCTGCATTTCGAGGGCGTGAGCTCCGGCACCGACACGGAATCCGGTGCCAAGGCCTACCAGGTCGAGAACCTGCGCAAGCTGCACGCGCGCTGGGCGCATGTGCTGGCCGGGCATCGCGACAACGCCGACAGCCCCGAGCTCGAGAAGGAGCGTGGAATCGCGAAGCGGGTTCTGTTCGTCGACCATTGCACGCCGACCCCGAACGAGGACGCCGGCTCGCTGGTTGCGTTGGAGGTGATGCAGGCGTTCCTCGCCGAGGGCTACAAGGTGACCTTCATTCCCGAAGACAATTTCGCGCACATGGGCGAGGGCACGCGCGACCTGCAGCGACTCGGGATCGAGCCGATCTACCATCCGGCGTATTCGCGCATGTCTATGTTCCTCGATGAGCGCGATGATCCCTTCGACGTGATCTTCCTGCACCGTTTCGGCGTGGGCGAGGCGCACATGCCGATGCTGCGGCGCAAGTACCCGCATGCGCGCATCCTGTTCCTCAATGCCGACATGCACCACCTGCGCGAACTGCGCGAGGCGGAACTGAGCGGTGACGTCAGCGCGAAGGAGCGGGCGCTGCAGACGCGCAGGCGCGAGCTCGAAGTCGTCGCCGGCGCGGACGTGACCTTGGTGCATTCGGATTTCGAGCGCTCGCTGTTGCGTGACCAGTTGCCCGGCACCGAAGTCGCGCTGTTTCCGCTGATCCACGATCCGGTCGTGGAGGTCGCGCCGTTGTCGGGTCGCGACGGCGTGTGCTTCGTCGGCGGGTTCCGCCATCCGCCGAATGGGGACGGCATCCGCTGGTTCGTGGACGAAGCATGGCCCATGGTGTTGCGCGAGGTTCCCACCGCGAAGCTCTACATCGTCGGAAGCCACATGCCGCCCGAGGTGAAGGCCTTGGGCGAACGCGCTGGCGTGGAGGCGGTCGGTTTCGTCGCCGACCTCGCGGGCTTCCTCGATCATCGCCGCGCCAGTGTTGCCCCGCTGCGCTACGGTGCCGGCGCCAAGGGCAAGGTCGCGGGCAGCATGGCGCAGGGACTCCCGGTTGCCTGCACGACGGTCGCCGCCGAAGGCATGGGGCTCGAGCCGGGGACGAACGTCCTGGTCGCCGACGACCCGAGCGAGCTCGCGGCGCACCTCGTCGCCCTGTTGCGGGACGATGCACGCTGGTCGGCGCTATCTGGCGCGGGGCTTGCGTTCGCGCGCGACGTCACGTCACGAGCGCGCGCCCGTGCGCGAATCGGCGAGTTGCTCGCGCGCCGGGATTGAAGTCGGAAGCATCCGGACGCGCCCCTTCGGCGACGCGATCCGCCGGGGGTCGTCCCGGAATGGCCCGGTTGTGCCGGCCGGCGGGTCTAGAATCGAGGCCAACGAACAGTCGGGTGTCGCCATGGCTGCTGGCAGATGACCATCATCGCTGATCCCAACCGCTGGCTGGTAGTGCATAACTGCGTGAACATCGGGCTGGCCAATTGCCTGAAGATGCAGGCCCCCGGCATCGAAATCGAGTCCACGGATATCGGTCGGTACAGGCGCGAATCCGATGCGTGGGAATCCCGCTTGCCGGCATTCGGCCGGATTTTCACCACACCAGAGTTGGCAAGCGAACGCTTCGCGGAGTTCGCATCGAATGGACGCGTGGGGTGCTTTCCCATCATCCATTTCGACGCCTACCATCCGGATCAGTGCTATTTGACCAATGCCAACGGCTTCATCAAGGGCCCGTTGGGCGACTATCACTCGCAAATCATCGTCGCCGCGCATGCGAAGGGAATCGGTCGGGCCAAGGTGCGTGGATTGTTTGCGCCCGAACGCCTGGCGGCCTTCGGGTACTTCGATCGCTGGGACGCGGCGCGCTGCCGGTTGCTGGACGGATTCAGGCTGGCCGGAGTGCCTGTCGACGATCAATATCCGTCGTGGAGTTCCCGGGGGGCGTTCATGCATACCATCAACCACCCCGCGATACACGTGCTTCACGATATCGCCGGCGCGTTGCTGAGATCCGTCGGCATCGAACCACGCCAGGTTCCGGCCCTGCCGCACGACAACCTGCTGAACGGCCCGCAATTCCCCATCTACCCAGGGATTGCCGATCACCTCGGCGTGCGTGGGTGCTATCGCTTCAAGTTGCCCGCGCAATACCGATGCTTGGAACTCGACGAGTTCATCGCGGATAGCTACGATTTCCTGGATTCCCTGCCACGCGGCGAAGCGGCGGTCTACGTGGACCAGAAGGCGTCCTACCACAAGGTGCTGGCGGAAATATGAGCCAGCCCCGCAACCCGTATTCCGGATTGACCGATGCGCATTTCTGGCGCCGGGCGGTATCCCGGGTCGAGCGCCACCTGGTGGATCCGGTCGTTTCCACGCGCTTCCGCATCGATCGCAAGGATCGCGTCGCGACGGCGGGCAGTTGCTTCGCACAACACATCGCGCGCTGGCTCCGCAATGCCGATTTCAACCATTTCGTCGTCGAGGCCGGCGAAGGCATCGCGGAGCATGAGCGCATCGAGCGGAACTACGGGATTTTCTCGGCGCGCTTCGGCAACATCTACACCACCCGGCAGTTGCTGCAGTTGTTCCGGCGCGCGGAAGGAAGTTTCGTGCCGGCGGACGATTGCTGGGTGCGCGCTGATGGCCGCTATGCGGATCCGTTTCGCCCGAACATCGAGCCCCGGGGTTTCGCCAGCCCGGAGGAACTGCGCGCGGATCGCGACGGGCACCTTGCCGCAGTGCGCGGGATGTTCGCCGATGCCGACGTGTTCGTGTTCACCCTCGGCCTGACGGAAGGCTGGCGCTCGCGCCGGGACGGGGCCTCATTCCCGCTCGCACCGGGCGTGGTCGCCGGCGAATTCGATCCTTCGGAACACGCGTTCGCGAACGCCGGTGTAGCGGAAACCATCGCCGATCTCCGTGAATTCATCGCCGCACTGCGCGGAATGAACCCCGGCATCCGCGTGCTTCTCACCGTCTCGCCCGTGCCGCTGGTGGCGACGTATGAGGATCGCCACGTATTGGCGGCGACGGTCTATAGCAAATCGGTCCTGCGTGTCGCCGCCGAGGAAATCGTGCGCTCGCACGAGGGCGTGGATTACTTCCCGGCGTACGAGATCATCGCCGGGAGCCATGCGATGGGCTCCTATTTCGAAGCGGATGCGCGCGAGGTCACGGCCACGGGCGTGGCGCATGCCATGCGCTGTTTCTCCGCGCATTACCTCGCGCAGGCTCACGCGGCGCCGGCCACGGCGGGTGGGGTCGGGTACGCGCCGTTCGGCGCGCGCGACGTACCTGCGGTTGGCGCGATCTGCGACGAAGAGTCGATCGACCAGATCCGGGTCTGACCGCAGGCTCGATCGGCGGGCGGATTCCACGCCAACGCTTCGCTAGCAGCGCCCGGATGGCTCGAAAGGCCGCACGCTATGCGGGAGGCATCCGCTGTTTCCATGGCGGCCCCGGCTATAATCGGGGCCAGGCATCCGCCCTGCCGAGCTTCATCGCGCCCAAGCGCGTCCGTTCGGGCGAGGGTGGTGGCGCGAGCGCCTTTCCGGAAGCGCCCCAGCCTTGCGGATAGGAAGCACCGCTGCCATCGCAAGATCCATGAGCCTTGCGATTGCGTCGTGATCGGGGCGCGGCATCGCCATCGATGCAAGGATCGAACAGGAGTTCAATAGGCACATGGGCATCGATTTGGCGGCATTCGAATTTTTGCTTCGCGCGCAAAAGGAAACCGGCGATTTCGGTTCGACCCTTGTATTGGGGCGGCAGAGGATGCTGGTTCGTACCGAATGGGAAAAGATGATGTTCACCAAGGCGTTGGCAAAATATCGCCCCGACCTTTCGATGGACGACATCGCCCACAGTTTCGTCGATCGCATGATCGAGCAGTTGGGCGGGACGCCGTGCCACTTCATGGACAACAGCGCCTACGAGGGCGCGCAGGTCATCCATGACTTGAACGAAACCCTGCCAGAAAGCCTGCATGCAAGTTACGACACAGTGATCGAGATCGGGGTTCTGGAGCATATCTTCAACATCGGCGTCGCGATGAGGAGTGTTGCGCAGATGGTTCGCCCAGGCGGGAGATTCTTGTCGCTGAACATCGCCGACAACCATCTGGGGCATGGCTTCTGGCAACTGAGCCCCGAAGCGTATTTCCGGACTTTTTCCCGGGAGAATGGGTTTACCCCGGTGATTTCGGATTTGCACTACAAGGGCGAGTTCCACCCCCTTCGCGATCCCGAGGCGGCCGGGCGGCGGCTCCCTCTCAAGACGCCGGGTTACACCTACATCGCATTCGGGGCGCGCAAGACGGAGCAACGCGAGGTTTTCCCCGATGGCTGGCCTGTCCAGGCCGATTACACGGCGGCGTGGCTGGTATTCCTCGCGCGCAACGCGGATCGCGGCGGCGACTCGGCAGGAGCGGAAAAAATCCTCCATGATGCGGTTTCGAAATATCCTGCGAACCCGATTTATTACGTCGAGTTGTCGCGCATGATGCGCAAGCGCGGCGAGTTTGGCCAGGCTGAGGCGTTCTGCATCAAGGCGCTCGACATGGCCGCCGATTTCGAGGCTGCCGTGGTCGAACACCGCATCGTCCTCGAAGGCATGTCAGGGACGGCGTCTTGCGAAGGGTGAAAATGAACTCTCATTCGAAAACGAGCGTCGACAAGCCATCGATTCCCGGCGATGCAGCCACGGCTGCCGAAAGGTCCATCCAGGCGAGCATGGGCTGAAATTCTACGGGCTTGTCGGTGCGTTAGAACAAGTCGCTGCGCAAGTGAAAACAGGATCTTGGATGACGATTATTTTTCCGCATGTCCCCAAGGTGGGCGGCACGAGCATTCTCAAGCAACTCCGGGAATCGGGACTGAAGGTGTTCGTGGATTACGACGCGCCGCCTACCGTGCATCCATGGCACCAGCGCCAGTGCGAGCGCCGCAACGCAGAGGCGCGCCTGCTGGATTTTTCCGCTTTCGATGTCGTATTCGGCCATTTCCCCGTCGAGCGCTATGATGGCGATCGCGGGTATACCTATGTCGCGCTGACGCGCGACCCTTTCAAGCGAGTCGTGTCCGACCTAAATTTCATGTTCCGTTTCGAGGGTCGCAATCCGGAGCAGCCTGCAACAACCGATGATGCGGGCAATACCCTTACCGCGTCAGTCGGGCACAGGCGACAGCTAGAAGGCATGACCGGCAACTCCCCGGCGGTACTCGAACGCATCAGGTCCGGGGACCTGCCGATTGACAAGCACCTGAATGGTTCTGGCCGGGCGCGTTATTACAAGCTTTATCTAAACCACTGGCCGCGCGAACGCTTCGGGCTCGTTGGGGACATGTCCGACTATCCAGGATTCCTTGACCGACTGGGCAAGCTGCTCCGCGTCCAGTTGAGCGCCGATGTCGTCGAGCGCAAGGGAGAGCAGCGCCTGACAATCGACCCCGAGCAGGAGGAAAGGATCCGCTATCTCCTGCGGGATGATTACGCTTGGTACAACCAGTTCCACGAAATCGACGTTTGAGCAGGTTTCGGAAGCAACCCAGAATGCAGCCATTCAGCCTGATCCGCGATCATGCTCCGGCGGTCTCGACCGCGGAGGAGATCTTCTCCCTTGTCGCCGATGCGATTCCCGACGCCGCCGCCGCCAGAGCATGGTCGCTCGATGTCGTTGGCGAAATCGCAGCGGCGAACCACCTGGCCGGGTCGAACCCGGATTCGCTGGTCGTGCCGTCCCATGCAATGGCCCAGCGATTTGCCGACATGCGGCGCTGGCCGCGCACGCACGCCCAGGACATCTCCTCGATGAAGCGCATCGCCGCCGATGCGCTAGCGCCGCTGTTTCCGTTGGCGCCAGCGGCCCGGTCCGCGGATGGGCGGATACGTGTCGCAATCATCGTGCCGTGGCTGTCGAACAACCAGAACAACAACCTGCTGCGCGTCGTCGCCAGCTATCTCGCTGGCTTGTTGCGCCATCCGGACGTCGAAGATGCCGTCGTGGTGGTTACCAACGAATTTGCCACGGGCGATCCGAAGCGGATAGAACTGCCTGCGGACCCGAAGCCGAAGATGGATGCGCGCCAGTTCCAGGCGATCCATGCCCGCGTGCTGGAGGAGTTCGGTGCGCCGACCGACAGGATGCATTACGCGCCGCCGCCGTTCTCCGGGGGCGGGCACGTACGCTGGCTCGTCGAGTTCGACGCGAACTTCCGGCCGAACGTCGTGTTTGTGCCAAACGTGGAGATGACGTCATCGGCCATCCATGGCTTTGGCCGCAATGCGGCGACAGTCTACCTGCAGACCAGCATCAACAATCGCCCCTCGTACGATTTCGATCGCTACCTGTACCTGGGCCGCCGGCGCGACATCGATGAAAGCCACCCGCATCCGGATCGCTGGCATTACCATGCGTTCGGGTACGAGCCGTTCGGCTTTGATTCGGGTGCGACGCGGGCAGACATGGGTTTTGAGGACGACGATTTCGTCATTGTTTCCGCCGGTAACCGGCTTGAAGCCGAGATCACGCCCGAGATCGCGGATATCGTCGCGCACGCGCTCGGTGACGACCCCAGGCGCAAGTGGCTGTTGCTAGGGGCCCGCGACGAGGCGCGCATTCGCGCCAACATGGGGGAGGCCGCGCATCGCATTGGCGATCGCGCCGTGTTCAAGGGTTACGTGTTCGAGGTGGGGGATTATCTGGCCAACTGCGACGCATACGCCAACCCGCGCCGGACCGGCGGCGCCGTCAGCATGTCGCTCGCGGTCTACGGCAATACGCCCGTCATCAGCTTCGATGGAAACGATGCATGCAATTTCCTGCTCGACGAAATGATCTGCGATACGCCGGCACAATACGCCGACCGCCTGCGCCGCCTCGCCGATGACCCGGGACATCTCGCCGACGTTGCCACGCGACAACGGGATCGGTTTCTCGCCGGCCACACCGCCGATGGGTCGGCCGCGGATCTGGTCGCGCATTTCCGAGAAGCCCTGGCGGTGCGTGCAGCGGGATCCGGCCGGTCGGCCGGCCATGCTAGGCATGCGTGACCATGCCTGCCATGGCGCGGTGCCGCCGCGCCGCCCGATGTCACGCACGAAGCACGCCGATCGGTGCGCGAGAGTGCGAGGTGCGCCGGCGTGACGATCGACAAGGACGTGATGATCACCAAGGCAGGCGCCGACGATGGTCCCGGCATGTTTTGGCGCGACCTGTGGATGAGCGTGAAGAACCCCGAGTTCTGGGCTCTTTCCGCATGGCTCGACATCCTGGTCCGGACGCGACGCTCCAAGCTGGGGGTGATATGGCTGCTGATGCCATCAGTGATCTACGTGTTCGTGCTTGGAGGCTTCCTCCGCGGGACGCATGCCCACCGACTTAACGATTTTCTCGCGCACATCGCGTTGGGGTCGATGGCGTTCCGCAGCCTGATCTCGGTGGTCATGGGAAGCGCCAACGTGTTCAACGGGAACTCGTCGTTCATTTTCGATGGAAGGGTGCGCCTCACGGATTACCTGATGAAGGCGCTTGGGCGCGCATTCTTCGATTCGATGATGTACGTGCCGGTGGTTGCAATCGCGTTGGCGATGTATCCGGGCACGAATCTGTCCGGTTTGTTGCTCGCCCCGCTCACGATGGCGCTGATCTACTTGAATGCACTATGGCTGAGCGTGCTGTTTTCAATGGCGGGCGCGCGTTATCCCGACTTCAGCGAATTGCTCGGCACCATATCCATGCTGATGTTCCTGTTGACGCCGATCGTCTGGTATCCGGAGAGCATGCCGCAAGGTTCGCTGCGTGGCACGCTGATGAGGTTCAATCCGTTCTACCACTACGTGGAAGTGTTCCGCGCGCCGATCATGGGCAATCCGGTGGAGCCGGCCAGCTGGTGGTTCCTCGGGATATCCACGGTCGTGGGGTTGGCCGTGGCATCGTTCGTGTATCGCCGCTATGCACGTTTCGTGCCTTTGTGGATATAGCCGATGAGCAGCGCTTTCATCCGTGTGCGTGGTGTCGGGCTGGATGTGCCGATGTACCTGCAAAACGAGAACAAACGGGCATCGGGCTGGGGCCAGCTTTTGCTTGGGGCTGCGATCGATCCTGCGCGCCGGCGCGTCGCCACCTTGCTGGACGGCGTCGATTTCGAGCTTCGGGATGGCGACCGACTTGCCATTCTCGGTCGCAATGGTGCTGGTAAAAGCACGCTCCTGAGGATGCTCAACGGCGTGTATCGACCCACGCGCGGCTCGGTGGAGATGCATGGAAGTTGCCAGGCATTGTTGAATCTCTCGCTGGGCTTCAATGGCGAGGCCACCTTGCGCGAGAACATTGTCCTGCGCGGCGTGGCAATGGGGTTGAAGTCGTCGTTCCTTAAAAGCAATGCCGATGAGATCCTGGATTTCGCCGGATTGACGGAAAAATCGCATCACCGGCTGAGGACGCTGTCTTCCGGCCAGCGCCTGCGCCTCGGCTTCGCGATTTCGACGGCGATGCAGCACGACATCATGTTGATGGACGAGTGGGTCGGGGCGGGCGACGCCGAATTCATGGGCAGGGCGAAGGAGCGGATGCGCGATCGGGTGGGCGGGAGCAAGATCGTGGTCCTCGCCAGCCACAGCGACGGGTTGCTACGCGATATCTGCAACAAGGGCGTGGTGCTCGATCAAGGCCGGCTGCTGCATTTTGGCGATATCGAATCGGCGCAGGATGCGTACCATGGATTGCTCGCGGAGTTGAGGGAGCGCGCGCGGCATGAGCTCCGGCCCCCGATCGAGGCAACGGCCGATGCCGTCGACCAGACGCACGGGCAAGTAGATAGCGTGCAAATCGGCACCGACGTGGTTTGCACGCTCGAGGGTTGGTGGGCTGGCGCAGATGGCGCCTTGCCGAAGGTGTTGGCACTGCAAGTCGACGGGCGCCGCTACACCGCAGGCCGGATATTCCCGATCAAGCGCGAGGACGTCAAGCAACGTTTCGGCTTGTCGCACGAGGATTGCGGTTTTCGGGCGCGGATCCGCATTCCCCACGTCGATCCGAATACGCGGTTCGACGATGTGCAAGTGTTTGCCGGTAGCGACAAGGAAAGCGCGAGCATCCCATTGGCGGTGGCGACAAGCGTCGTGGACCAGTTGCGAAAGGGGCAACGCAAACCCTGATCGACGGCTGCTCAAGCCCGATCGCAAAGTCGTGGTGATTATTCGGCCAGAAGCCGGTTTCTTCCGTAGGCCACCGGCGCGCGATGGCTTGGGCGTGTCGAAGCGCGGCGAGGAGGGTCGGGCTCCTCCATGCCGTTGCGTCGGCTTGGCCTGTCAGCAGGCCTTTTCCCCGATCGTGATGGAGCCCAGCTCCCTATCGTCGTCCCTTGAGCGCAACTTGAAAATCTGGCCGGGCCTGAGCCAATGGCCGGTTTGCCGCTCACCGACCGGCCCAAGCGGACCGCCAAGGTTGCGTCCCTTGCCATCCACGTCCCGCTTCGGATCCACGATGTAAACCACTACGCGTTTAACGCCGCTATCAGTCACGTTCCAGGTCAGCATCGTGTCGGACAGGGGGCGATCTTTCGGGCAGACCTCGCTCACGCTGGCCCAGAATCCCTTGCGCCCGCTGGCGACGATTTCCGCAATCCGCGCGGGCGTGACACGAGCGGGTCTCTGCCGGGCGGGAGTGGCGCTCGTGGCCGCCGTTGACGGCGCCGACTGGGGCTGGCCGGAGTTGGAGATCGGTTTGCAGCCGGCCATCAACACGAGACCAAGTGCAGCGACCAGAATCGACGGCTTATTCATCTGTGGGCGTTCGCGAGATGCTCGGGTGTTTATCATAGCAATCGGCCGGGCGGCCGCAAGGACGCGATTGTGCATTCCCGCTTGGATGAGCGTGGGGAAAGCCCGGAGCGCGACGGGATCGTACAAGGAAGGCGAGATGCTTGAAGTCAACCATGCAACCGCATCCCGCCGCGCCTGGGCGGCATTCACATGGATCGGCATGTGTGCCTTCTTCCTGCAGGCCGTCTGGTACGTGTCAAGGGCCTGCGATCCGATGCCTCAGGCCGACAACTGGGCCAACCTCGATTATTTCCTGCGCAAGGCCTATTACCAGGGGCTGGGCCTTTCCGATTTTCTCTGGAACCGCGGGTCAGGCGACCATTCGCAACCCTTGGACAAGGTTTTGTTGTGGGTCAACGCGCGCTATTTCGGCCTCGATTTCATGCTGGAAGGCCTGTTCGCAATGTTGCTCGGGTTCGGCGCGATGCTCCTGCTGCGACGCGCGGCAATGGCGGAGGGCAAGGACATCCGCTGGGGCGGCATAGGTGCAGTAGCGATTGCCGCGATCTTCTTTTCGCTGAACTCGACCAGGATATATGCCTATTCGATGATCACCATGTGGTTCAGCCTGTACCTGGGGATGTTCGCTTCGGTACTGTTGGCGTGGAAGGTGCTGAACGGCGGAAATCCCGCATGGCTGGTAGTCACCACTTTCGTAGTCGGCGTAATTGCCGACGATGTCGGATATTTGGCCGCGGCTTCGATCACGCTTGCCCTGTGCCTGTGCGGGGGGCGCGGATTTACATGGCGGCGGACGGCACTGGTCATCGCTTGTTGCCTGGGGGGCTTCCTTCTCAGCGCGTTGTTCTATGTCTGCTTCCGGACGAACACCGGGGCGTGGGCCATGTTCCATGCTTCCCCCGGTCGTTTCGTGAACTTCCTGAGGTCGGATTACGGTCAATTCTGGAAGTGGTGGGTGATTCCATCCGCATCCGGCTTAGTCTACTTCGGCACCATGAGGCAGCTGTTTGGGGAGCAGGCGGCGCAATGGATTGCCACTGGCATGGGAATCCTGTTGCTGCCCCTGCACGCATGGTTCTGGTGGAAGGCGTGGACCCGCAGGCCGGACCTGGCGGGTTTCATGGCCGTATGCGTCATGTTGTTCTATTACGCGCATCTCGCGGGGATCGTTTATGGAAGGCTCCCGATCCTGGGCACCGACTTTTTGTGGGCTCCCCGCTACATCAGTTTTTACCAGCTGGGGGTGATCGCGCTGCTGCTGATGCTGGTCGCCGCCGCCAACGACGCCGTCAGTAGAGGTGAGCGCACGCCATGGCGATATGCGATGCCGGCGGTGCTGGTGATCCTCTTGCAATTGCCGATCGGGTGGAACGCTCTCGCCCATTCGAACCGGCCGATGCGGCTCATGGAAAAAAAGGCAAGCGCTCTCGCCGCGGGTGCGATTGGCACGCCGGAGGCGACAAGGAAGTGCATGGAAGTCAAGGAGCTTCGCCGTATTTGCAGTAGCGACTATCGGCGGAAAAGGTTCTTGGACCTACTGGTCGACAACCGCCTGAGCATCTTTTCGCCGGAATTCCAGCATAGGCATCCACGCTTGGCAGCGGCAGCGGCGGAGGCAGTGCGCCCGGATAGCACGAGGTGACCGATCCTGGAATGAACCGTGCAGCCCCATCCCGGCGCGCCTGGACGGCATTCGCATGGGTCGGCATGTGTGCCTTCTTCCTGGTTGCGGTTTGGTATGTCTGGCGGATCGGGGATCCCATGCCCACGGCCGACAACTGGATCAACCTCGACGTTTTCCTGCGCAAGGCCTACTACCACGGCGTCGGAATCTCGGATTTCTTGTGGAACCGTGGTGCAGGCGACCACTCGCAACCATTGGACAAGGCTTTGTTGTGGGCGAATGCGCGTTATTTCGGCCTGGACTTCAGGCTGGAAGGGCTGTTCGCGATGTTGCTTGGGCTCGCCGCGATGCTTGTCCTGAGGCGCGCGGCACTGGACGGAGGCGAAGGTGACGCCCGATGGGGCAGTATCGGGGTAGTGGCGATAGCCGCCGTATTCTTTTCCCTCAACTCGTCGAGGATCTACAGCTATTCCATGATAACGCTGTGGTTCAGCCTGTACCTGGGGATGTTCCTCTCGGTGCTGGCGGCATGGAAGGCGATGAATGGAGTTAGTCCTGCGTGGTTGCTGGCGATCACGTTCGTGTTCGGCGTGATCGCCGATGACGTTGCCTATCTGGCCGCCGCATCCATCGCCTTGTCGTTATGCCTGTATGGCGGCCGTGTTGGTGGATGGCGGCGAACGGCGCAAGTCATTGGTTATTGCCTGGCGGGATTTTTGCTCAGCAGGCTGTTCTATCTCTGTTTCCAGGGAAAGGTGGGGGGGTCTATCCAGCTTCGGACATCCCCGGGCGGTTTCCTGCGGTTCCTGGCATCGGACTATCGCGACATTTGGCAGTGGTGGGCCATTCCTTCGGCTTCCGGGCTCGCCCAGGTCGACACCATGAAGCTGCTCGTGGGCGAACGCGCGGCACCGTGGGTCGGCGGCGGGCTGGCGATCGTGATGCTGCCGATGCACATGTGGTTCTGGTGGAAGGCCTGGGCCAGGAAGCCGGACCTGACGGGCTTCATGGCCGTTTGCGTAATGCTTTTCTACTACGCGCACGTGGCCGGGATCCTCTACGGCAGGATCCCGGTATTCGGCACCGATTACCTGAATTCGCTGCGCTATGTGAGCTTCTACCAATTGGGCGTGATCGCATTGCTGTTGATGCTCACCGCGGCGGCTGGCGATGCAGCAAGGAACGGGAGTCGCGTGCGATGGGCATATGCCGCTCCGCTCGTCGCGGTGATCATGTTGCAAGTCGCGGTCGCGAAGATCGCCTTCGCCCAAGCGCACTGGATCATGGAGTATCAGGAAAACAAGGCTTACACGCTCGCCACCATGGCGATCTTCACGCCGGAGGCGCGACAGGAATGCATGGCATTCAAGGAGCTCCGCAACATCTGCGCGTCGGAGGAGCGGAGGGAGAAGCTGGGTGGCTTGCTCGTCGACAACCACCTGAGCGTCTTCTCGCCCCAGTTCCAGCGCAGGTATCCGCGCCTGGCGGTCGCGGCCGCGAAGGCTGGAAAGCATGACCGCTGAATCCCGCAGGCCGGTTCCGATCGCGCGCAAGCGGACGCGGCATCGAGCCGATTCCGCGCGATCCGGAATCGATGGTGCATGAACAAGCCTGACGGCCCGACGATGCGGGCAGTGGCAAGGCCGCCGGATATGGGCCAGAGGATTGGCGCGGCACTCGCCGCCGCCGCTTCGTTCATCGTTGCATCGAATGCGGTTTGGTATACGGCGAGGCGTGCCAATCCGTTCCTGGGCGCCGACTGGTGGTACTACGTCAAGAGCTTCCTGATCGTGCATGACAGGGAGGGGCTGACGATGTCTTCGCTCCTGGCGAAGCGATTCAGCCTCGACCATGCGCTCCCGCTGCAGAAATTGCTGTTGCTGGCGGATGCGAGGTTATTTTCCCTGGACTTGAGTGCACTGGCCGTTGCCGGAGTTTGCGTGGCCCTGGCCACGCTGCTGGCGTTCCATGCCTGGTTGGGCAGGTCGGCGCGCGCTCCCGTGCCCAGGGACGGTTGGCGCTGGCTCGCCGTGCTGATCCTGGCCTGCGCGTATTTGTCGATGAACATGCTGACGCCGTTCACGGTGCCGTTGATGTCGCTGTATTTCATCACCTTGGTGCTGGCGTGGTGGGTATTTGCCTCCGTTGCAGACGGCATCGACGGGAAAAGGACATGGCTGGTGGGCGTCGCGATGCTGGCCTGCACGGTATGCGACGACGACGTGGCCATCCTGGTATTGCTCGCAAGCGGCTTCCAGCTCGTGTTTTCTTCGTTTCGCCATGGCCTTGAGCGGCAGCGCGCATCGGGATTGCTGCTCGCTTTGGCGACGGGATTCGCGCTCGGTCGCGCCCCCTACGTTCTCTACGGAACGATCGACGATTCGTACGACGTGCTGCTGCCCGCAAGCGAGGGATTGCTTGGCCGCATCGAAATCCTGTTCGGCCAAGGCATCGGCCCCTGGGCGAAGGGAATGGTTGCGATCGCCTCGGGGTCGGTACTCCACCCTTCGTACCTGCGCATCATGGGCGAACACGCGGGACTCGCCCGGACCGGGATCGCGCTGGCCGTGGCCATGCTGCATGCGTGGTTCTGGCGCGACCAGTGGCGGGCGCGGCCGGTGTTCCTGACCCGGGTTTCGCTCGGGATGATGGTCTTCGTTTACTTGCTCGTGGCCGGGATCATGTACGGCCGGGTTCCGGATTTCGGTTTCAAGACGCTGGATTCGCCGCGATATGCCTTCTTCTACGGCCTTGCGTTCCTGCCCTTGGCCCTGCAGGGATACGCGGCGATAGCGAACGCCCCGGCAATGCCGCGGGCGAAGACCGCCAAGTGCCTGCTGCTTTGCTGTGCATTGCTGGTGGTCGCGCCCCAGCCATGGTTCATGGCGAAGGCATGGCAACGCGGCGAAATGCAATCCCGATACTATCGCCGGGTCGCCCTCGAGATCGGGAAGCTGGAAAACCTCGGGCCCACCGTGGACTTGCAGAAATGCATGCCGCCGCTCCTTGCATTCTGCCGCAGGCCCTACGACGAGCGCACCGACATCCTCCGTTACCTGCGCAGCCGCGAATACAACGCGTTTTCGCCGGAACTGCGTCGGAAGTACGGACTTCCCCCGGGATAGAAGACGCGTTTCACCAGGCTGTTTCACCAGGCTTTCGTGTCATTCCTCCACCACGGGCGCGCGCTGTAAACTACGTCTCTGGTCGTACTTGGGGAAATCCTCGATGGCGGGCAACACTTCCACTTCGTCGGGTGACGCGGGGCGCAAGCAATACCCCGATGCGTCCACCGCGCTTTCCGGCCTCGTCGCCGACGGCCAGACCCTCGCGGTCGGCGGCTTCGGCCTGTGTGGCATCCCCGAGGCGCTGATCGCCGCGTTGCGCGATTCGGGCGTGAAAGGGCTGACCGTGATCTCGAACAACGCCGGCGTCGACGGCTTCGGCCTCGGCCAGCTGCTGACGACGCGGCAGATCCGCAAGATGATTTCCTCCTACGTCGGCGAGAACAAGGAATTCGAGCGCCAGTACCTCGGCGGCGAGCTCGAGCTCGAGTTCAATCCGCAGGGCACGCTGGCCGAGCGCCTGCGCGCCGGTGGCGCGGGCATTCCCGCGTTCTTCACCGCGACCGGCTACGGGACGGTGGTCGCCGACGGCAAGGAAACGCGGCAAATCGACGGCCGCTGGTATGTGCTGGAAACCGCGCTGAAGGCGGACGTGTCGCTGGTGAAGGCGTGGAAGGCGGATGCGGCCGGCAACCTCGTGTTCCGCAAGACCGCGCGCAACTTCAACCCGGCCTGCGCGATGGCCGGCAAGGTCTGCGTCGCCGAAGTCGAGGAAGTCGTCGAGATCGGCGCGATCGATCCCGACCAGGTGCACCTGCCCGGCATCTACGTCGACCGTATCGTGCTGAACGCGCATCCCGAGAAGCGCATCGAGCAGCGCACCGTGCGAGGAGCCGCGTAATGGCCTGGACCCGCGATGAAATGGCCAAGCGCGCCGCACGCGAATTGAGCGACGGCGCCTACGTGAACCTCGGCATCGGCTTGCCGACGTTGGTGGCGAACTACATTCCCGAGGGAATGAACGTGTGGCTGCAGAGCGAGAACGGACTGCTCGGCATCGGCCCGTTCCCGACCGAAGCCGAGATCGACGCCGACCTGATCAACGCCGGCAAGCAGACCGTCACCGCGGTGCCGGGCGCCAGCTATTTCGGCAGCCACGATTCGTTCGCGATGATCCGCGGCGGCCACATCGACCTCGCCATCCTCGGCGCGATGGAAGTCACCGACAAGGGCGACCTCGCCAACTGGATGGTGCCCGGCAA
>Ga0209023_10002979_pt1 | contig 20505 bp, 18 predicted proteins | sample LakOneMetagenome_FD_187468 | JGI IMG/M metagenome (GOLD analysis project Ga0209023, IMG submission 187468) | Freshwater and sediment microbial communities from Lake Erie, Canada (SPAdes) (version 2) | ecosystem: Environmental > Aquatic > Freshwater > Lentic | place: Lake Erie, Canada...
ATCTATCTCAGGCACCCTCTGCTGGGCGAGTTGATCCACCAACACGGTGAGTTCCACGACATGGGCGACGAACAATGAACCGGGTTTTGGTCATCGGCGGCTACGGCGGGTTTGGCGCGCGGCTTTCGCGGCGGCTGGCGGGTGACGGTTGGCACGTGCTGGTCGCCGGGCGCAGTGCGGGCAAGGCGCGGACCTTTGCCGCTGGTTTGCCGAACGCTGAAGGCCTGGCTTTCGACCGCAATGGCGATTGCGCCGCCCAGCTCGGTGCGCTCAAGGCCGATCTGATGATTGACGCAGCCGGGCCGTTTCAAGGTTCCAGCTATGCCCTGCCGCGCGCCTGCATTGCGGCGGGCCTGCATTACCTCGACCTTGCCGATGCGCGGGGCTTCGTCTGCGGGATCGGCGAGCTCGACGCCGAGGCGCGCGCGGCCGGGGTGACCGTGATCAGCGGGGCCTCGAGCCTGCCCGCGCTGTCGGGCGCGGTGGTGCGCGAACTCAGCCAAGGCATGGAACTGATCGAAGCGATCGACATGGCGATCAGCGCCACCACCCGGGCCAGCGCCGGGCCAGCAGTAGTTCGCGCCGCGCTAAGCTATGCTGGCCAGCCGGTAATGCTGTGGCGCGGCGGTGACTGGCGTCCTTTCCCGGGCTGGGGCCTGGCCAGACGGCTGCGTTTTACCGTGCCGGGCCAGGCAGTGCTAAGCCGCCGTGTCGCGCTGGCTGAAGTGCCCGATCTGGAACTGTTCCCGCAGATGTTCCCCGGCGTGCCGACCACAACCTTTCGCGGCGGATCGGAGTTCTCTCTGCAGATGCTGGCCTTGCAAGCCCTGGGCTGGCTGGTGCGGCTGGGGCTGTTGCGCAGCGCTGCGCCGCTGGCACCCTGGCTTGCCCCGCTCCAGCAATGGACCGCGCCCTTGGGCGGTGACCGTTCGGCCATGGTGGTCGAGCTGGCCGGTCTTGTCGATGGCGCGCCGCAGCAGCGACGCTGGACGCTGATTGCACGCAACGGAGAAGGGCAAGAGATCCCGACACTGGCCGCGCAATTGCTTGCACGGCACTTGCGTGAGGGCATGCTCGCGCCGGGTGCGCGCCACGCTGCGCAGGAACTGGCACTGTCTCACTACGAGCCGCTGTTTGACCAGCTCGCGGTCAATCATGCGAGCAGTATCGAGGAGCCCGCGCTGCCCTATCGCCGGGTCATGGGAAATCGCTTCGCCGCACTGGCCGTGCCGGTCCAGCGGATCCACCAGCCGCTGGCCGAAACGGTGGTGCGCGGTGAGGGGACGGTCGAGCGAGGTACCTCGCTTTTGGCCCGGCTGCTGGGGCTGGTGATGCGCTTCCCGCCAGCGGGATCCTATCCGGTCGAAGTGCGCTTTGCACCCCGCCAAGGCCGCGAGCGCTGGACTCGCAGCTTCGGGACGCACTGCTTTTCAAGCGAGATGAGTGTATCCAGGCAGGGACTGCTGATCGAGCGCTTCGGGCCGATGCGGTTCCATTTTGCGCTTGATGTGCATGGCGATGGCGGGCTGACGATGCACCTCAGACGCTGGACCGCATTTGGCCTGCCGATGCCGCTTGCCCTTGGCCCTCGGATTGTTGCAAGCGAACGGGCCGAAGGTGGCTCATTCCATTTCGATGTCGCCGTGGCGATGCCTGTCATTGGTCCGGTAGTGCACTATCGCGGCACGCTGACTCAATAATTCGCCGGATAGCTCGCCCGGCATTGCTGGTCGAGCTGGCGGGCGCTTTCAAGCATTTCGCCATAGTTGGCGGCCATTGCCGGGTCGTAGGCGGTAAGGTCTACAAGACGAACCGCGACCATCTGCTGACCGCTCGCCCGGCAGACGCGCGAAGAAAGTCCGCCGTCGACCTGCGAGATCGTGGTGATGAACCGGGCCACCGCCGCAATGTCGGCGTAGAGGTAAACACCTTCGACTGCCGGGGAGGGATGGTCGAGCCGCTTCAAGGCACCTTCGATATCATTCACGGCCGCAATGCATGCGTCAAGCTGGGCATCGGGGGACAGTTGCTGCAGCCGTTGGCGGGACAGGCAGGTCAGCACGGTATCGTTCTGCAAGCCCGCGAAAACCCGGTCGAATTCGGTTTGGGTCATCGGCGCAGCCAGGGCCGGTTGGGCGGCGAGCGCCAACAGCGACAGCAGGTATCTGAACTTCATCGCGCGCGAACTCCGCCCAAGCTTGAGAAACCTTAGGGCCGCAGCCCAAGGAAAGCTTGGAACAACGCGTCAATCCAGCCGCATCACCCAGCCGTGCGGGTCCGGCGCTTCGCCGCGCTGGATGGCGGTGAGGCGGGCCTTGAGCTTGCCGGTCAGCTGGCCGGGGCCGCCGCTGCCGATGCTGAACTCGCCATCGTGGTCCGAGACCTTGCCGATCGGGGTGACGACCGCTGCAGTACCGCAGGCGAAAGCTTCGACCAATTGGCCCGAGGCAGCGTCGGCGCGCCACTGGTCGAGGCTGTATTTATCCTCGCGTACGGTCAGCCCTTCGTCGCGGGCAAGCGCGATCAGGCTGCTGCGGGTCACGCCCTCCAGGATCGTGCCGCTGATCGCCGGGGTCAGCAGGCTGCCGTCGGCGAAGACGAAGAACACGTTCATGCCGCCCAGTTCCTCAATCCACTTGTGCTCGGCGGCGTCGAGGAACAACACTTGGTCATGCCCCTTGGCAAAGGCCTCGGCGGTGGGGACCAGGCTGGCGGCATAGTTGCCGCCGCACTTGGCTGCGCCGGTGCCGCCGGGCGCCGCGCGGGTATAGTCCGACACCCACAACGAAACCGCCGGCGCGCCGCTCTTGAAATAGTTGCCCGCAGGGCTGGCGATCACCAGGAAGCGATACGACTTGGCGGCGCGCACGCCCAGGAAGGCCTCGGTCGCGATCATGAAGGGGCGCAGATAGAGCGAACCGCCCTCGACAGTGGGGAACCAGTCCTTGTCGACCGCGACCAGCTCCCGGATTGCCTGGATGAATAATTCTTCGGGGAGTTCGGGCATGGCAAGGCGCCGGGCCGAGGCATTGAAGCGCTTGGCATTGGCTTCGGGGCGGAACAGCGCCATTGAGCCGTCGGGGTGGCGATAGGCCTTGAGACCTTCGAAGATTTCCTGCGCATAGTGCAGCACCGAGGCGGCGGGATCGAGCGCGATCGGGCCATAGGGCAGCACTGCTGCTCCATGCCAACCCTTGTCCTCGGTCCAGTCGATCGAGACCATGTGATCGGTGAAACGGGTGCCGAAACCAGGGTTCGCCAATACTTCCGCGCGCGCCGCAGCCGGGGTGGGGGCAGGGTGGCTGGTATGGGCGAAGCGGGTCGCAGAATCGGCAAGCGTGGCCATCGAAATCGAATCCTAGAGAGCGAAGCGTGGGTCTTGAACGAAAATTACGTTCAATGCAACCCGTGTGCAATTAACGAAAAGGCATTGTAACACTTTCCTGCAAAGCGCGGGCCGCGTCAACGGTTGTGACAAGGCTGGGCCTGTCCGCACAAATGAGAAGGGCGGCCCCGGTATCCCGAGAACCGCCCTTCGCATGGTCAGCGGCCGGAAGCGCCGCTCACGAAGCCTCTATCGCTCGTCCGAAAAGCTCAGCGATAATGCTCCATTGAACGGGTTACCGACCTCCCTGCTGAACCATGAGACATCGGTCACCTCCTTTCGCGCTGTTGAGCCATTTGCCGACCCGTCCGGATCGACTGGACCGTTTCGCGGGGATCGCTGGCGGCCACGGGCATATGTTTGAATCAAACTGCGCTTCACAACAAGTCTTGCATTCAAAAAAGATGCTGTCAGAATCCGTCCCTTCGGGCCTTCTCCACAGCTCCTATCGACAGTCTTCGATCACGCGGCTGATCTCGGGCCAGCTGGGCAGGTAGAGCGGCTCGAATCCGGCCACGTCGAGCGCGAAACGGCCGCGCGAGAAGGCGATCGAATCCAGCATCGGATCGTTGGTGTGAAGCTCGGCCACCACCCACCCGGGCGAACCGCGCAAGGGATCGCTGGAGAGCGGGCGGGTGCCGAATGTACTGGTAAGTGCCATTGCGACCGAGGTTCCCGCGTCGCCGCGCCTTGCCAGAAGGACGCGCGCATTGGGGCGGTCGCAGGTCAGCGATGCCAGCGCAGCGCCGTTGGGGCCCACGAAGCTGGCGGTCGAGCGGCCACTGACCAGACCCCAGTTCCAGATCCCGGCAGTCTGCGCGGCATCGCGCCAATCGGCCGGAGGTTTGGGCAGCGGTGGCGGCGGAGCAGGGACCGGGACAGGGCTGGGCACCGGGGCTGGCACAGGTGCAGGCTTGGGCGGTGCGGCGCAGGATGCCACCAGCAGCAGGCCAAGCACGATCGCGCCGATACGCCAGGAGGGAGCATTTGCCTTCACCCGCCTTCTATGGAAGGAGGCGCGGCAATGAGCAAGGTGCCCAAAACCAGAGTGGATCAACTGCTTGTGGAGCGTGGCCTGGCCGAAAGCCGGACCCGCGCGCAAGCGCTGGTGCTGGCGGGCACGGTCTTTTCGGGCGAAACCAAGCTGGCCAAGCCGGGGCAGACGATTGCCGCTGATGCCCCGCTCGAAGTGCGCGGGCGCGACCACCCGTGGGTTTCGCGCGGCGGGATCAAGCTGGCGCATGCGATCGAGCAGTTCGGGCTCGATCCCGCGGGTGTCACCGCAATCGACGTGGGCTCTTCAACCGGCGGGTTCACCGATGTGCTGCTGAGCAAGGGCGCGGCGCATGTCTTCGCAGTCGATTCGGGCACCAACCAGCTTGCCTGGAAGCTGCGCCAGGACCCGCGGGTGACCGTGCTTGAACAGACGAGTGCGCGGGTGCTGACCCCGCAGCAGATCGATCGGCCATGCAACTGGGTGGTTTGCGATGCCAGTTTCATTGGCCTGGCCAAGGTCCTCGATGTGCCGCTGAAGCTGGCCGCTACCCCCTGCCGGCTGGTCGCGCTGATCAAGCCGCAGTTCGAAGTCGGCCGCGCAGAAGTGGGCAAGGGCGGGGTGGTGCGCGATGCAGCGCTGCATGAGCGGGTTTGCGGCGAAGTGCAGGGCTGGCTCGAACAGAGCGGCTGGCAGGTGCAGGGGATTGTCGAAAGTCCGATCAAGGGGCCGGAAGGAAATGTGGAATTCCTGATCTCGGCCTGGCGCGACTAGGCGCTGCGCGGTTGCCTCGCCTTGCTCGCCCGGCCATACCTTCGACATACAGGGTTGCGAATCGAGGCTTTCATCGATGACTGAGCTTGCGTCCCCCGGCCAATTGCGCGCGGCATTCCTGCGCTGGGCATTGTTTATCGTGCCGGGCATCATGTTCCTGGGGTTCTTTTCAGGCCGGCTGGGCGGCAGCGGCGCGGGCAATCCGTGGTTCATGGACCTGGTCAAGCCCGCGATCTATCCCCCGCCTGCGACCTTCGGGATTGTCTGGTCGATCCTCTACCTGGTGATGGGTGTTGCCTTGACCCTGGTGGTCACCGCGAGCGGCGCGCCGGGGCGGGGCCGGGCAATTGGCCTGTTCGTGCTGCAACTGGTGCTCAACCTGGCCTGGTCGCCGCTGTTCTTCGGCATGCATATGATCGCGGCGGCGCTGGGCTTGCTGGTGGCGATCGACCTGGCGGTGGCCGCAACCATCGTGGCCTTCCGCAAGGTTCGCCCGATCGCGGCCTGGATGCTGCTGCCCTATCTGGCCTGGGCGCTGTTCGCGACCGTGCTCAACTGGCAGTTTCTTGTCGCCAATCCCGGCGCTTGATCTTGAAGCGCGCCCCGCAAAGGTCCATCTAGCCATCATGCAAAGCGAAAACCCCCTGATCGCCGATATTGCCAAGCTGCTCAACAGCGCGGCTGGAACCATGGCCGGAGTAGGCCGCGAAGCTCGCGATGCCGCGCGCGAACGCGTGCGCGAAGCAGTAGGCGGACTGGACTTCGTCAGCCGCGAGGAATTCGACGCGGTCAAGGACATGGCTGCCAAGGCGCGCGAAGAAAACGAGGCTTTGAAGGCGCGGGTAGAAGCGCTGGAGAAAGCGCTCAAGGCTAAGAAGTAAGGGTTCACGCAAAGAGCGCAGAGGGAAGGAAGGGCGCAAAGAGGTCGCTCATGCGGCAAAGCCGCTCTCAATCCCTTCCGGTGCGTTTTATCGAACGATCGCAATTTGATGGAAGCCTGCGGCTTCAGCTACATCTTTGCGACTCTTCATCTTCTTTGCGCTCTCTGCGTGAACCATTCCACGCCCAGTTGATAAGCGCGGCGTTTGACCCCACACCCCGCCCATGCACATAACCGCTCCAGCCATCGTCTGCGTCAGCCGCCCGCATGGCGAAACCGCTGCGATTGTGCGGCTGTTGACGGAGAACCACGGCCTTGTCGCAGGCTATGTTGCGGGCGGGCGCGGGCGGCAAATGCGGCCAGTGCTGGTGCCGGGCAATGTGGTTGAAGCTGAGCTGCGCGCGCGGGTGGAGGGCCAGTTGCCCTATGCCAAGCTCGAACTGGTGACCAGCCGAGGGCCCTGGCTGGGCGAGCCGCTCCCGGCTGCCGCGATTGGCTGGGCGACTTCGCTGACCGCCGCCGCCTTGCCCGAGCGGCATGCCTATCCCCCGCTCTATCCCGCGCTGGCCGCGCTGCTTGATGCGATTTGCCACGCCCCGTCGGCGCGCGGCTGGCTGCCGGCCTTGCTGGCCTATGAGGTGCTGTTGCTACGCGAGCTGGGTTACGGCGAATATGTGCCACCTGGCGATGGAGACATGCCCGCCTTGCTCGCCGCCTTCGATGTGCTGGGGCAGCGGCTGGACCGCTATCCGCTTGCCGAACGCCGCACAGATGTTATGGGCGCGCGCGCCATGCTGCGAGAGCGGCTGGCACGGATCGGATAGGCGGGATTTCGATGAAGATTGCAGTATTGGCCGGTGACGGCATCGGCCTCGAGGTAACGCGCGAGGCGGTGCGGGTACTCGAAGCGCTTGCGCTGCCGGGCCTCACGCTGAGCTATGCCGATGTCGGCGGTGTCGCTTATCGCAATCACGGCCACCCGCTGCCCGCCGAAACGCTGGATACCGTCCGCAATTCGGACGGGATCCTGTTCGGCGCGGTCGGCGATCCCAGTTGCGACAATCTGGAGCGCGCGCTGCGCCCGGAACAGGCGATCCTGGGGCTGCGCAAGGAGCTGGGCCTGTTCGCCAACCTGCGCCCGGCCAAGGTCTTTGCCGGGATGGAAGACTTCTCCGCGCTGCGCCCCGAAGTGGCCGGCGCGATCGACCTGCTGATCGTGCGCGAGCTCAACGGCGATGTCTATTTCGGCGAGAAGGGCATTCGCACGCTGCCTGACGGGCGCCGTCAGGGCTGGGACATGATGTCCTATGCCGAAGACGAAGTGCGCCGCATCGCCCATGTCGCCTTCCGCGCCGCACAGGGCCGCCGCGGCAAGCTCTGCTCGGTCGACAAGGCCAACGTGCTGGAAACCTTTCAGCTGTGGCGCGACGTGGTGATCGAGGTTTCGGCTCTCTATCCCGATGTCGAGCTCAGCCACATGTATGTCGACAATGCCGCGATGCAGCTGGTGCGCAATCCCGGCCAGTTCGACGTGGTGGTGACCGGCAACATGTTCGGGGATATCCTGTCCGACCAGGCCTCGATGTGCGTCGGTTCGATCGGCCTGCTCGCCTCGGCCTCGCTGAGCGAAGGCAAGCTGGGGCTGTACGAGCCGATCCACGGTTCTGCCCCCGATATTGCGGGCCAGGGCGTGGCCAACCCGATGGCGACCGTGCTGTCGGCGGCGATGTTGCTACGCCATTCGCTAGGGCTGGAAGAACCGGCCGCGCGGATCGAAGCAGCAGTGGCCAAAGCCCTTGCCGATGGGGTACGCGGCGGCGATCTTGGCGGTAGCCATGGAACCGTGCAAATCGGTGACGCGATTCTGGAAAGGCTCTGACGATGTCCATCCGCCTGGGAGTGGTCCTGCCAACCTATAACGAGCGCAAGAACCTGCGCGGGATGATTGGCCGGCTCGACAAGGCGCTGGCCGGCATCCCCTTTGAAGTGATCATTGTCGATGACAATAGCCCCGACGGTACTTCGGACGAAGCCCGCGCAATTGCGCAGGACGATGGCCGGGTTCACGTGATCCAGCGGATCGGGCGGCGTGGGCTTTCCTCGGCGGCGATCGAAGGGATGTGCGCCACTGCCGCCCCGGTTGTCGCGGTGATGGACGCCGATCACCAGCACGATCCCGAGCTGCTGGTGCAGATGCTCGCCGCAATCGAAAGCGGCGAATACGACCTGTCCTATGCCAGCCGCTTCGCCGAAGGGGCGAGTACCGAAGAGTGGGGCCGGCCCGACCGGGTCAAGGCTTCGGGTCTGGCCAACAAGATCGCCAACAAGGTAACCGGTATCGAGCTGAGCGATCCGATGAGCGGCTATTTCATGCTGCGCACCGAAACGCTGCGTGCCGATGCGCACCGGCTGTCAGGGGTAGGTTTCAAGATCCTCCTCGACATCCTTGCCACGGTCGAAACGCCACTGCGGATCAAGGAAGTACCGATGAATTTCGCCGCCCGTGCGGAGGGTGAGAGCAAGCTCGATCGCACCGTCGTTTTCGAATTCCTGGTCGGGCTTTACGACAAGTGGCTGGGCCGGATCATCCCGACCCGTTTTGCGCTGTTCGGCACCGTCGGCGCGATGGGCGTTGTGGTTCAGTTCGCGATGCTGTGGGTGGTGCTGAGCGGGGTGCTGGGTGAGCGTTTTGTCTATGGCCACTGGACCAGCGATCGCACCACTTTCAACATTGCCAACACGATTGCTTCGCTGGGGGCGATGACCTTCAACTTCACGCTCAACAACGAGCTGACCTATGCCGACAAGCGGCTGCGCGGCTGGAGCGAATGGCTCAAAGGCTGGTTCAAGTTCGGCCTGACCTGTGCGGTCGGGGTGCTGGCCAGCGTGGCCACCACCGATGCGATGAAGCGCCTGAACTTCCACGATGTGCTTGCAGTCTTGACCGGGATCGTCGTGGCTTCGGTCTGGAACTTCGCGCTCAGCTCCAAATTCGTCTGGGGCAAGTATTAGTCCTCACCCAAAGGGGAAGCTTACCGCCAACTGCCCAGCCACATCCAGAACTGGTAGCTCGGCCGCCCGCAGCACAGCGGCCAGCTTGAGATGATCGGGTAGAACCAGGCGAAGATCGCAAAGCTGAGCGTAACAGCCGCAGGAACCAGTCGGCGCCAACGGTCTCGCCGACGCGACAGATCGTCCAATGCCAGCGCCAGCGCGCCCATCAAGAAAGTGCTGGGCAGCAGGTAATGATAGATGAACTGGATCGGCTTGCCCGACAGCGGCCACATCGCCAGCGTCGCGGCGTAAAGGGCAACGAAGGCCATGGCATCGTAGCGTTGCTTGCGAACGCTTACCCAGACCCCCCAGCCCAGTGCCGCTAGGCCGGCCAGCATCGTGAAGGGATTGCCGATCAGCACGACCCCGCGGTGCGCACCGTCGATGTCCTTGTAGAGGTACCAGATCGCCCGCCAGTCAGCGACCCATTGATACCACTGCGAGCGGTAGGGGTGGAGCTTCCTGACGCTGTCCTGCAGCTTGAGCATGTATTCGTGCCAGGCGATCGGATGGAAGGGATCGATCGGTCTTCCAGCCCAGTGGAAGAAGCCGGGCCAGAAAGTCAGCCAATAGGTCACCAGCGGCAGCACCCCCAGCCACAGCGCGGCTTCGGCCAGGGAAATTCCGGCCACGGGCCCGCCGCCGCGCGCCCAGACCAAGCGGCGGCCATTGGCCTTGAGCTTGGATGCCAGAAACGCGAGTCCGGGCAGCATCAATGCCGGCGCCACGCTCCATTTTGCGCCCAGCGAAAGGCCCGCAAGCAATCCCGTCAGTGCCAATCGCCAGCGGGCCTGGTGGGGCAGGCGGCAGGCAGCGGCGAATTGCCACAGCGCGGCCACGCCCAGGCTGGCCATCACCATGTCGAGCATCGCGATCCGGCTCTGGATGAACCAGAAGAAGTCGGTCGCCAGCAGCAGCGCGGCGAGAATCGCGGCCAGCCGCCGCCCGCTGGCAAACCAGACCAGGCGGCTGAAGGCATAGAGCCCGAAACCGCCGAACAGTGCGCTCGGTACGCGCCAGAACAACGGCTTGTCGCCCAGCCAATAGATTGCGGCGGCGATCATCGTCTTGCCGAACATCGGATGCTCGGGATTGGCGCGGACCCCCTCGATCAGCTTGCGTGCGGCGGGGACATAGTGGACCTCGTCGAAATAGATCTCGCTCGGCGTGCCCAGTCGCCAGAAGACGAGCGCCAGGAAGAATACAGCGATCACGGCGCACCAGCCGGCCGGTTCTTGTTCGGTTGTAAAGCGTGATCGCATCGCTGGCGCGATAGCCGGGCAGGGCAGGGCGATGCAACGCCCTTGCGCCGGGGCGAGGCCGCACTTACAGCCGCCGCACTATGAAACGCACTACCGGAACCGATCGCTCGATCACCAAGAACTGGCGCCCCGCAACACAGGCCGTGCGCGGGGGGACCTGGCGCAGCGAGATGGGGGAGACCAGCGAAGCGCTGTTCCTCACCTCGGGCTATGCCTATGACAACGCCGAAACCGCCGCCGCGCGGTTCCGCGGTGAAGATCCCGGGATGACCTATTCGCGGCTGCAGAACCCCACCGTGGCGATGCTGGAAGAGCGCATCGCGCTGATGGACGGGGCCGAGGCCTGCCGGGTCCAGGCATCGGGCATGGCGGCGATGACCGCGGCCTTGCTGTGCCAGCTCCAGGCCGGCGATCACGTGGTCGCGGGCCGCGCCGCCTTCGGATCGTGCCGCTGGCTTGTTGACCAGTTGCTGCCGCGTTTCGGGATCGAAACGACCACGATCGACGCGCGTGACAATCTGCAGTGGGAAGCCGCGATCAGGCCGAACACCAAGGTGTTCTTCTTCGAAACCCCGGCCAACCCGACGATGGATATCGTCGACCTGAAATTCGTCTGCGATTTCGCCAAGGCCCGCGGGATCACCACTGTGGTCGATAATGCTTTCGCCACGTCCGCCTTGCAGCGGCCGATCGAATGGGGCGCCGACGTTGTGGCCTATTCGGCGACCAAGCTGATGGACGGGCAGGGCCGCGTACTGGCCGGGGCGGTTTCAGGCAGCGCCGAGTTCATCAACGAGAAGCTGTTGTGGTTCCAGCGCAACACCGGACCCAACTTGTCACCGTTCAACGCCTGGGTGGTGCTGAAGGGGCTGGAGACGCTTGACCTGAGGATCAGGCGGCAGAGCGAAAATTCGCTGAAGGTCGGCAGGTTCCTTGAAGGCCGCGTGCCCAAGATCAAGCATCCGGGCCTGCCCAGCCATCCCCAGCACAATCTGGCGATGGAGCAGATGGACGCGGCCGGATCGATCTTCAGCTTCGAACTTGATGGCGGCCGCGCGCAGGCGCATGCGCTGCTCAACGCGCTGGAGTTGATCGATATCTCCAACAACATCGGCGATTCGCGCAGCCTGATGTGCCACAACGCCTCGACCACGCATTATTCGGTCAGCGCCGAGGCGCGCGAGGAAATGGGCGTGACCGAAGGGATGCTGCGGCTAAACGTTGGCCTTGAAGATCCCGACGATGTGATCGAGGACCTGGATCGGGCGCTGACGGCGGTTGGGCTCTAGCCCCGCTTCGCCAGCAGCCCTTCCAGCTTCCGCAAAGCCGGGCTGACCACCGGAATTGTCAGCATCGTGCTGCCTACCGCTGCCAGCAGCAGCGCGGTGAAGGCACTGGAGGTGATGATCGCCTTGTCGAACAGCACGTTGACAAAGATGATCATGATCAGCGCTTTGGTCTGCAGCAGCCAGCCGATCACCCAGGCCTCGCCTTTGCCCCATTTGAGCAAGCGCCCGGCAAGGCCGATACCCAGCAATTTGCCCGCAACCATCGCCGCCAGCAGCAGCGCCGCGGCCGCAAAAGCAGTGATACCGCCCATGTCCCAGCTGGTGCGCAGGCCGGTGGAGAGGAAGAACACCGGCATGATCGTCAGCAGCACGGTATTGCGGAAGGCGTCGATCTTTTCGATCCCAAACCATTTGGCATCCAGCGCCGCCCCGGCCAGGAACGCGCCGACCATGTAATGCAGGCCCGACCAGTCGGCCAGGTACCCGCAAGCGGCCAGCCAGATCAGGCCGAGATACCAACGGTCACGCTCGGGCACCGCGGCGATCAGCTTGCGCATCAGCCAGACCGCTACGGCGAACCCGGCCAGGAAGCCCAACTGGCGGGTCACCCGTTCCCAATCGAGCAGGATCAGTGCCAGCACGCCCCAGATCATGATGTCGTCCAGGCTGGCATAACGCAGGATCCGCTGGCCCAGCGCGGTGCGCAGGATCTCCAGCTTTTCCATCAGCAGCACCAGGATCGGCAGCGCGGTCACCGCGCAGGCCATGCCCACGCCCAGCACGAATTGCCAGGTCTGGCCCTTGGCCCCGATCCACCCGGCAGGATCACTCAGTTCCAGCAGCGCCAAGGCAGCGCCCGCACCGAGCAGCAAGGGTACGCCCAGCGCAAGACCCGCGGTCAGCCCGGTCTCGCCGCGCCATTTCCAGGCTTCCTCGAGATCGAGCTCAAGCCCGGCGACAAACACGAACAGCATCACCGCCCACCAGGCCACGCCATTGAGCGCTCCGATCACCGGCGGGACAAAGATCGTCTCGTAATATCCTGGAAAGATCGAGCCGAGCACGCCCGGCCCCAGCAGGATCCCGCTGACGATCTGGACCACCACCAGCGGCGCATAGTAATCAGTCCTCAGCAGTCGCCAGAATAGATAGGGCGCGGCGAAGATCACGATAAGCGCCAGCAGATAGAGCTCGGTCACGGGCAGGGCGGTGTGCGGCATGGTGCGGGTATAGCAATGTGGCGCGCAGGCTCCAACTTTCGCACAATCGTATTCCCCCGCGCTGCACACCATTGTTTCAGAGCGAACAGTCGCTAAATTCGCCTCCATGAAAGAGCTCTTCCAGCACGCCGCGATCACCCAGGGCATTACCGTGCGCGTCGCGGTGAATTTCCTGCCCGAACAGTCGCAGGCCGATGCCGGCAAGTGGTTCTGGGTCTATCACATCCGGATCGAGAACGATTCCGACCAGGTGGTCCAGCTGCTGACCCGCCACTGGCGGATCACCGACGCGCGCGGGATGATCAACCATGTCGAAGGCGATGGCGTGGTTGGCGAGCAACCGGTGCTGCGCCCCGGGCAGAGCCATGACTATGTCTCGGGCTGCCCGCTCTCCACCGCGCACGGCTCGATGGAAGGGTATTACACCTTCCAGGCCGAGGACGGCGCGTTGTTCGAGGTGGCGATCCCGTTCTTCCCGCTGGAAGCGCCAGCGACGGCGGGGTGAAGCAATTCTTTCTTCCCCCTTGATGGGGGAAGGATACTAAGCCTTGGCAAGGCACGAGCCTAGGCGCAGTTGGATGGGGGTGATGTCGCGTTGTGGCGCAGAGCTCATCCCCACCCAACCTTCGCTAGGCGACAAGTCGCCAAGCTTCGCTATCCCTCCCCCATCAAGGGGGAGGATCTGTTCGCCATTGCCCAACTTGCCAAGTCCCCATAGATAGCCTGAATGAAGCGCACGCACCTGCCCCTTAACGCCCTGCGCGTGTTCGATGCCGCCGCGCGGCACCTGTCGTTCACGCGCGCCGCGGACGAGCTGGCGGTGACGCCCGCAGCGGTCGGCCAGCAGATCCGCGCGCTGGAAGACGTGCTGGGCGTGGTGCTGTTCCGCCGTACCCCCAAGGGGCTTGAGCTGACCGATGAGGCCGCTGCCGGGCTTGAAGCGCTGCGCAGCGGGTTCCTCCATTTCGAGGATGCGGTCCGGGCAATGCAGGCCGGGCAATCAAGCCACGTCTACACCATCGCCGCCCCGCGCGAATTCTTCGCCGCCTGGCTCGCCCCGCGCCTCGCCGCGTTCCGCAAGGCCAACCCCGACGTGCAGTTCAGCATGGTCGCTGATGAAGAGGCCGACTTCACCGAAGCCAACCTCGACCTCGCGGTGCGCTGGACCGAAGGACCGGGCGAGCTCGAAGGCGTGGCGCTGGGCGAACCGGGCCGGGTGACCGTGGGGCAGGGCTGCTGGATTTCCTGGCCGGGCGATACCAGCCCCGAAGGCGATGAATTCGAGCAGCCTCCGCTCAGCGTGGGCGATGCCGGCCAGGCCATCGCCGCCGCAGCTGCCGGCATGGGCAAGGCCCGCGTGCCGGTACTGCTGGCGCAATCATGGCTGGAAAACGGACGACTGCAGGAACTGGGTGAAGTGGCTGTCTGCCGCCAGGGCTACTGGCTGGTCGCCCCGACCCCGCAATGGCGGCAGAAGAAGGTCAAGGCGCTGGTGGCGTTTTTGACCGCCTAACGCGGAAAACCTATCTCCAACCCAAACCCCGCTCGTCCTGAGGAGCTGTAGGGCTGAGCTTGTCGAAGGCCGAAGGCGTCTCGAAGGACGCTAGCGCAGCGGTGCTTCGAGACGGGGCCTTCGACGAGCTCAGTCCCCTCCTCAGCACGAACGGAGTTGTTGTGGCTTGGATGGTTCAGTTCACCACCACATCCCCGCGCACCATCACGAAGGCCATCCGCTTCAGCACTTTGACGTCGGCCAGCGGATCGCCATCGACGGCGATGATGTCGGCACTCTTGCCGACTTCCAGTGTGCCGATTTCCTTTTCGAGCCCGAGCAACCCCGCCGCGTTGACTGTCGCCGCCTTGATCGCTTCCATCGGCGGCATGCCGAACTTGACCAGCAGTTCGAACTCATCGGCGTTGCGGCCGTGCTTGGAGACCCCGGCGTCGGTGCCGTAGGCGATCTTCACGCCCAGCGGATAGGCGATCTGCAAGCTCTTGCCGGTGATCCCGATCCGCCAGTCGATCTGCTTCTTGATCAAGGGGGGATAGGCATTGGGATTGGCCGCCAGCCGTTCCAGATAGCCGTTCACGGTGCTGAGCGTCGGCACGTAATAGGTGCCGTTCTTGGCCATCATCTTCGCGGTTTCTTCGTCGATGGTGGTGCCGTGCTCGATCGAATCCGCGCCGAGGCGTACCGCCAGCTTGATCCCGTCGAGCCCGTGGGCGTGGACCGCAACCTTCTTGCCATAGGCATGCGCGGTATCGATGATCGAGCGCGCCTCGTCCTCATAGATCCGGGTGGCCAGGCCCGTGCCCGAATTGACCCCGCCGGTGGTGGCAAACTTGATAACGTCGGCCCCGCGGCCAACCTGGCGGCGCACCGCGCGGCGGCAATCGTCGACCCCGTCACAAAGGTTCTCGGTGTGGACCATGCCTTCGCCGGCCTCGTCCGACAGGCCGACGCGGCCATCCATATGGCCACCAGTGGTCGAAATCGATTCGCCCGCATCGACGATGCGCGGCCCTTGCACCCAGCCGCGCTTGATCGCCTCGCGGTAGGCCAGCGTCTTGCCGCCATCGTCGCCCAGGTTGCGCACGGTGGTAAAGCCCGCGCGCAGGGTCTTCATCCCGTTCCACTGGGTTTCGTAGGAATTGAGCGCGAGGCCGTCGGTCATCGCCGCGGCCAGCCCCTCGTTTCCGGCGCGGTCGCTGCCCAGGTGGGTGTGACTGTCGATCAGGCCGGGCAGCACTGTCTTGCCCGTGAGGTCGATCACTTTTGCGCCCGCCGGAGCGGGCAGGAAGCCATCGTGCATGGCGGTGATCCGCCCGTCCTGGACCACGATCGTCGTCGCCCCGCGCAAGGCCTGCCCCGGTACGGCGATCACTCGTCCGGCGTGGATCCAGGTCTGCGTGCTGGCGGGTTCAGCCGGGGCCTGCGCGCTGACCGCAACCGCCGCGAGGCCGCCGACCGAGGCAAGCAGGGCAAGGGCAAGGGTGGTGGGCTTCATGTGAATTCTCCCTGGGTTTTGGGGAGCCTAGCGAATTCAACGAAGTTGCAAAACAAGTTCCGTCCGCTCGATACGACCGCAGGTAGGGGGGTTAGCGCACCACCACCCCGCCTTTCATCACATGCTCGACCCGTTCAAGCACGCTGATATCCTCCAGCGGGCTGCTCCCTACCGCGATCATGTCACCCCAATGCCCGGGCGTCAGCGAGCCGACCCGTTTGTTCCACATCAGGAATTCGGCCGCGACGGTGGTAGCGGACTGGATCGCCTGCAGCGGGGTCATTCCGTATTTGACCATGTATTTGAACTGCCGGGCGTTGAGGCCGTGTGGGAAGACCCCGGCGTCGGTGCCGAACGGCAGCTTGACTCCGGCTTTCACCGCCTTGGCAAAGGCCTGGCGCTGGGCCTCGGTGGTCTCGTCGTTCTTGCGCAGGATGTTGGCGGACCAGCCATCGCGGCGGCCGACTTCGGCGATGTAGTCGCCATTGTAGACGTCCATATCGAGGTAGGTGCCCTGGTTCTTGGCGAGAATGATTCCGGCATCGTCGATCAGGCTGGCATGCTCGATCCCGCGCGATCCGGCGATGATCGCTTGCATGATCCCCTGCGCACCGTGGGCATGACTGGTGACCCATGATCCGCGCGCCCTGGCGGTCTGCACCGCCGCCAGCACCGATGGCCCATCGAGCTCAATCTGCCCCGGCTCGGTTCCTTCGGTCAGCACCGCGCCGGTAGCGATCAGCTTGATCGAATCCGCGCCCAGGTCGAGCATCACATTGACCTTGCGATGCACCTCGGCCGGGGTCTTGGCCACGCCCATCCGCATTTCCGGCGGAACGACCATTCCGGCTGGCAAACCGGTCACTTCGCCGCCGCCGCCCGGCACAGTAATATAGCCGCCGACCGCATTGATCCGGGGGCCGACAACATCGCCGCGGTTGATCGCGTTCCTGAGTTCGATGTTGCCGTTGGCGCGGTAGGAGCCGACGTCGTGGACCGTGGTGAACCCGGCCTCCAGCGTTGCCCGCGCATTGCGCGCCCCGGCATAGGCGGTTTCCTCGGCTGAATGCTTGAGCGGTTCGGCCGGATCGCTGGTCTGGAGGAAGTCGGCAAGATGGACGTGACAGTCGATCAGTCCGGGCAGTACCCACTGCCTGCTCCAGTCGACCACGTTCGCGCCTTGCGGCGGTTCGTGCCAGGGCTCAACCGCGGTGACATAGCCGTCGGTCACCCGGATCAACTGGTTGTCCAGCATTTGCCCGGTGCTCGGTTCGATCACATGCCCGGCGTGGACATAAACCACCGACAGCGGCGGCGGAGTGGCAGCGGCGGGAGCCAGGGCGAAGGCGCCAATCAGCGCGGCAAGCAGGCGTTTCATTGGCGCAGACTGCCGCGCCGCTCCCGTGGTGGCAAGGTCAGTCTGCCGGGTTATGCTTGGCCAGAAACGCCTCAAGCGTTTCGAGCCACTTGGTCTCGTTCTCGGCTTTGTCGAAGCCGTGACCTTCGTCGGGGAAAGTCAGCAGCTCGATCGGTTTGCCGGCCTTGGCCGCGGCATCGCGCATCTGCTTGAATTGCTTGAAGGGCACGTTGGTATCATCCTCGCCATGGGCGAGCAGCACCGGGCGGGTCAGGCGGTCGACCTGTTTGGCTGGGGAGACCAGGTCGAGATCGAAGTTGTCATCACTGCCGCGCACGCGGGCCTTCCACTTCTTGCCGCCTTCGCGCGTGAAGTAATTCGAATCATAGGCCAGTTGCTTCTTCCAGTCGGTCACCCCGGCAAAGCTTGCCGCGCAGCGATAGCGCTCGGGATTGCGGGTCACCGCCCACAGCGCGGCGTATCCGCCGTAGCTCGATCCGACCACGCAGACCCGTTTGGCATCGGCCAGCCCCTGGGCCACCGCCCAGTCCATCGCGTCGTCAAGGTCGTCCTGCATCTGACGCCCGATCTGGCCTTCGCCAAGATCGCTGAACGCCTCGCCATAGCCGCCCGAGCCGCGATAATTGGGCTGCAACACCGCATAGCCGCGGTTGGCCAGGAACTGCACTTCCTCATCGAATTGCAGCTTGTCGCGGATGCCATAGGGGCCGCCGTGGGGCAGGATGATCAGCGGCAGGCCCTTGGCCGTTCGGCCCAGCGGCAAGGTCAGATAGGCATGGATTTCGCTGCCGTCGCGGGCCTTGTAGCTGACTGGTTTTGGCGCCGGGAGCTGATCGGGGTTGAGCTTGACCTTCTCCGCGTAGAACACATCCATCGTCGCGGCAGCTTCGGTGAAGATGAAATAGGCACCGGGATCGTTCTCGCTGCCCGCCCAGACGATCATCCGCGAGCCATCGAGCGCCCGTGAGGTTATCCAGATGTCTTTGCCCTGCAATGCCTTGCCGAACCGCTTGTACAGCGCCTTCATCTTGGGGTCGAACCATTCGACCCGGTCGCGATCGTCGGTGTAGAAGGCCGCGAACGGCTTGCCCGCTTCGTCAAGGGTCACGGTATCGAGATCCCACTTGTCCGGAGCGGCAAAGATAGTTTCACCGGGGCTGCGGGTGGCGTAATTGTACTTGCGCAGCACCACCTTGCCGGTGTCGTCCTGTTTGAGGATCAAGCCCTCGTCGCTCTTGCTGATGATCCCCACGACATCGAGAAAATCGCTGTCCGGACTGTCATAGCGGATCTTGCCGATGGTCTTGAAATCATCGGCTGCACTCGTGCGGTAGAGCACTTTGAAGCTCTTGGAATCCGAAGTCTGGATCCCCATCCGGATCACCCCTTCGCTGTCGGCGATCCAGCTCCAGACATCGGTTTTCGGGGTCTGCACTTCCTTGCCGGTCTTTTCGGCGGTGCCGTCAAGCGGGAACCGGTAGACGCTGGGATAATCATAGATGCTCTTCTGGATCGCCAGCAGCACGAATTGGCCGGCGGGATCGGTGTAAATCAGATCGTCACCGACCGGGCCCATTTCACGGCGCCCGACATAGCTTTGCGTCCCGCTGTTGAAATCATACAGGGCAAGCCGTGAGATCCGAATCTCGCTGTCAAATATCATGCCGAGAGTCGACATCGAGAACAGCAGCCGCTTAGGACCTGCCCACTTGAACCATTCAAGCTCGTTCTTGGCTGGCAGAACGAACAGCTTGATCACCTGTTTGTTTGCTGCATCGAGGATTGCAATCCGGACCTTGCCTTCGGCCGACACGTTCTTGAGCGCGATCAGCTTGCCATCCGGGGAAAGCCGTACGTTCTCAAACCCGCTGCGTTCGGCAAAGGCACTGGCCGGGAATTTGGGTGGGCGCACTTGCGCCGTAACCGCAACGGGCTGGGCCGTCTGGGCAATGGCCGGTTGGACCTGAAATGCAAGAAACGCGACAAGCAGACGCAGCAATTTCATCGGATCCCTCACGGCAGTGCGGGGGTTATACTACGCCATTGTTATCCGGTTACAATCGTTCAGTGCCGAATTGGTTCGGAAGTGGTGCAGACTGTCCCAACTGTTGTGGATGTCTGGCCGGTTCGTGCGATTTGATCTTGGCGGCGGCCGCTGCTTGGGATTGATGCGCAATTGACACCAGTGTCAGCAATTGATCGAACGCAAAGACGCGCCAGCGCTGCGCCTGATATGCCCGGGGCTGCCCCCGAGCGAGGAGAAACCCATGACGATTGCCGAAGAGCTGGCCCGCACGATCATCGATCCCAAGGCCTATTCAAGCCGCGAGATCGTCGATGGTGCCTTCGCGAAAATCCGTGCCAATCAGCCGCTCGACAAGGCGATCATTCCTGAATTCGAGCCGTTTTGGGTGGTCAGCCGCCACGCCGACATCAAGGATATCGAGCGCCAGCCCGATCTGTTCCACAACGGCGACAAGAGCACTTTCATCACCAGCATCGAAGGCAACGAACGCGTCAAGATGCTGACCGGGGGCGAGCCCAACATGATCCGCAGCCTGGTTTCGGTGGATGGCGATGAGCACAAGGCGCTGCGCGGGATCGTTTTTCCGCATGTCACCCCGCGCGCGATCAAGCCGCTGGAAGATGCGATCCGGGGGATTGCCAGGGAATTCGTCGATCACATGCTGAGCTTCGATGGTGAGGTCGATTTCGCGCAGGACGTGGCCTTCCTCTATCCGCTGCGGGTGATCATGACCGTGCTGGGCGTGCCGCAGGAAGACGAGCCGTTCATGCTCAAGCTGACGCAGGAACTGTTCAACAATTCCGATCCCGAGCTCAACCGTGCCCGGGCCGAGCTGAGTCCGGACGAAATGCTCAAGTCGCTGTGGGAAACCACGATGGAGCTGGAAACCTACTTCAAGGCGGTGACCGAGAAGTTCCGGGCCCAGCCCAGCACCGCGATCAACAGCCTGATCGCCAATGCCAGGATCAATGGCGAGTACCTCAACCACCGGCAGATGATGGGCTATTACATCATCGCCGCGACCGCCGGGCACGATACCACCAGCAACACCACGGCTGGCGCCATGTGGGCCCTGGCCGAGCGGCCGCACCTGTTGAAGCAGATGCAGGACGAGCCCGACCGGATCAACGCCTTCGTCGAGGAATCGATCCGCTGGGAAGTTCCGGTCAAACATTTCATGCGCAGTGCGGTCAGCGATTGCGAAGTGGGTGGGCAGCAGATCAGCGCAGGCGACT
>Ga0209023_10002980_pt1 | contig 20499 bp, 21 predicted proteins | sample LakOneMetagenome_FD_187468 | JGI IMG/M metagenome (GOLD analysis project Ga0209023, IMG submission 187468) | Freshwater and sediment microbial communities from Lake Erie, Canada (SPAdes) (version 2) | ecosystem: Environmental > Aquatic > Freshwater > Lentic | place: Lake Erie, Canada...
TGTGGGCCTTGACTGTGCGATGCTGGAAATAAACCCGCTGTTCAAAAGCGCGGATGACAAAATACTGGCGGTAGACTGCAAGATGAACCTGGATGATAACGCACTGATGCGCCACCCGGACCTTGCAGATATGCGCGACAAGAGTGAAGAAGACCCTACGGAAGTAGAGGCAGGCGAGTTTAACCTGAACTATGTGAAGCTGGACGGTAACGTGGGCTGCATGGTGAACGGTGCAGGCCTGGCTATGGCTACCATGGATATGATAAAGCTGGCCGGCGGTGAGCCTGCTAACTTCCTGGACGTGGGCGGTACTGCCAACGCACAGACGGTAGAGGCTGGTTTCCGCATCATAATGAAAGACCCGAATGTAAAGGCGATACTGGTGAACATCTTCGGCGGTATAGTTCGTTGCGACAGGGTAGCGGCAGGTGTGATAGAGGCTTATCAGAAGATGGGCAACATCAACATCCCGATCATAGTGCGCTTGCAGGGTACTAATGCTGAGGCTGCTCAGGAACTGCTGAAGAACAGCGGCCTGAAGGTGCAGAGCGCTATACTGCTGAGCGAAGCGGCGGACCTGGTGCAGAAAGCAGTAGCGGGGAATTAATAATGGCTGAATTGCGTAATGGCTCAATTACTGCATGTACAATAATATAGAGAGCTGTCCGGTGGGCGGCTCTCTTGTTTGTTAGGTGCGGAATTTTTCCCGTTTTTGAAAATGATATATGATTTGTTCTGCTATTTTTATGCAGATCATTAAATGGAGCAAATCATGAAACCTATACTTATCGGCGCTGTGTGTGCAATACTTATCGTGTGTACTATATCTTCCTGCATTAACGGTTCCAGTACCTGCACCTGCCTGAACCATAGCGACAGTGCGGGGGCGAAAAATTACAAGCTGGGCAATATTGCGTATTCCAAAGCGCAGAACCAGTGTGGGTCCATAAGAGTGCAGAACAAATGGGATACCTGCTGGCTGAGTTTAGCGAAGTAGGGTTTAATGGCTGAATGGCGTGATGGCTTAATGGCTCAATTCGTGGAAACGGGAATTCGTGATCATGTTACCTAATTGCAAATTCCAAATTCCCAATTTCAATCAGCATCAACATTCCGCGGGAAACCATTAATTTCGCAGCATGCATATAGGGTTGTATTTTGGCAGTTTTAATCCGGTACATACGGGGCATCTGATAGTGGCGAATCATGTGATAGCGCATACGGAGATAGATAAGATATGGTTTGTAGTGAGCCCGCACAACCCGCTGAAGGACTCCCACTCGCTGCTGAATGAGCATGACCGGCTGCACCTGGTGAAACTGGCGATAGATGATAATCCTAAGTTCAGGGCCAGCAATGTGGAGTTTCAGCTGCCGAAGCCGAGCTACACCATAGATACGCTTACCTACCTGACGGAAAAATTCCCGCTGGAAAAGTTTACCGTAATAATGGGGGCAGACAGCTTTCAGAACATCCACCGGTGGAAGAATTTTGAGCAATTGGTTGCACAATATTCCTTCGTGGTCTACAACCGCCCTGGTTTCGACATAGAGGACACTTATGGCGCCAATATCACCATACTGGATGCTCCGCTGCTGCAGATCAGCAGTACCTACATTCGCCGCCAGATAAAGGAGAAACGCAGCATCAAGTACATAGTGCCGGATGAGGTGGAGGAGTATATACTGGGGAGCGGGTATTATGCTAAATAATTGCTTAATGGCTGAATGATTGGGATTTGCGGCAACTAAGTATATTATTTGTTAATACTGACGTATATCATTTGGGGGACTGGGGGAAGTCGTAACTTTGGCATGATATTTTAGATTGTAAGCAAAACGATCACATAAAAATCTTAAAAACAATTGTATGGCAAAGTTAGGTAACACTATCGCAACATTATTGATAGGCGCAGCTGCCGGTATCGCAGTGGGTTATGTATTGGCAACTGATAAGGAAACGCGCCAGGAAGACCTGGACAAGGTGAAGAAAAGCCTTGCGGGCCTGAAAGATAAATTCAGCAAGAAACAGCAGGAGCTGGAAGACGAAATTTATCATTCCTAAGTCCTACCGGTTTCTTATCTCCACACACTTATGAATATACTAGCCACTATAAAAGAGAAAATTCTGGAGTACCTGGACGTGCATATAAAATTGCTTAAACTCAATTTTATAGGGCAGACATCGAAAGTAGTCAGCTACTTTTTGTTTGCTTTCATATGCCTGTTCATCGTGTTCGCTATTGTGCTTTTTCTTGGCTTCGGTCTCACTGAAATATTCATGGCGTTGGGGCTATCCAAACTGGTGTCTTTCTTCGTTACTATAGCTGCATATATACTTATACTGGCAATAGTTGTGGGTTGCAGAAAAGGTATCACCAATTTTTTTGCAAGTGGTATAATAGCTGCAATGAGCGGAGAGGAAAAACAGAAAGACGACAAAGAATGATCTGATAAAACTGACGGAGGCATGTACAGTGCCTCCGTCATATCTTGCTTACTTTCACTGATACCCCAATGGCACTTTATCCTAAGAAATTACACAGCCTTGAAGAACTTGAGCAGGAGAAAAAACTGCTGAAGAAAGAGATAGCGCGCCTGGATGAGGAAGATACCTTATCGCTTGGCGGACTTGCCGGTAAGCTGGGTAAGAAGAAGGATAAGAGTGATGAAGGCGGTGGTTTTTCTTTTATAGATATGCTGCCTATATCAAGCCCGGTTACTATGGGCCTGGTGAAGCTGGTGATGGACCGGTTTGTGAATAGAAAGAGTAAGAAAGCAGACAGCGATGAGGATGGAAAGCCAAAGAAGCACCCTATACGCAATGCGGCTGTGGAAGTACTGGGCGGCTACCTGAAATGGAAGGCTGCAGAGCTTTCCCTCAAGGGCGTGAAGTACCTTATACAAAGGCGCAAAGAGAAGAAGGCTTACGAAGCGTCTTTAAAGTTCCCATCTGAGTAAATCAAATAAGTTCCATTAAATTTTATACCTGTGACTCATGCAATGCCAGCACCGGTATGTGGCTGACGTGTGTAATGGCTTTCGTATGGCTCCTGTGAAACAGCCCTTCGAAGAAGGAATGCTTACGAGGTATCATGATGAGCAGGTCTGTGTTGTTGTCCTGAACGAAAGTTTCTATAGCCTGGTTCACATCTGAATTGGCAACTACCATATAGTCAGGGTCTGTAGGTGACAGCAGGTTGCGGACTATAGGGTCTATTTCTGTATCATTTATGTTGTCGCCTTCTGTCTGCACATTGAGTACATGCAGCTCGGCATTCAGCTTTTGTTTGATGTCTGCCAGGCGCAGCATAGCAGTGATATTGCCGGAGTGTTTGTTGTCGAAAGCGAAGCAGATGTTCTTTATTGGCTTGTACTTAGCCTCGGGAGGGATGGCCATTACGGGGTATCTAAGGTTGTTGAATGCATCCATAACTGTGCTTCCGGGCCATGTACCTCCTTCACTTGTAGTGCTGTTGCCCACTACTATCAGCCAGGGTTTTTCATGTTCTGTCGCGTATTTATCAATAGCATCTAGTATGTCTCCAAAGACCACTTCTCCTTTTATACTTACAGATGGGTATGCCTGGTAAAGGTCGATGAGCAGGCGGTGCATGTGCTCTTCTGCATCGTGTGCTGTATCGTTTATGAAGTTCACAGGCATAGGGCCATCGCTGAACATAATTGGTACAGAGTAGCAGTGGAGTATCATGAGCTCAGAGCCTTGTTCCTGTGCAATGCGGCAAGCGTAGTTTATGGCATTTGTGCCTATATCGGAAAAGTCAGTTGCAGAGATAATGAGTGACATAATGAGCTGTTTTTATGAAAGATATAAAAAATGTTCCTGTTGAAAGGTAAAAATGTTGAAAGGTTAATAAGTTGGTAGGGCTGACAAATATCCCCCTTTTTTTCACGCCTTTGTAAAAAAGAAAAATAGCTTCAAAACATGGTGTATTTTATTTATTCAGCCTCACTTATCGTACTTTTGCAGCCTAAAAAATAACATACAGTAATTATGCAGTTGAAAAACACATTACTTGCCGGCGCAGCGATACTAGCAATGGCATCGGGTAGTCAAAGTGCAGAGGCAAAGGGGCGCAATCTGCTGAACCGTGCCAATATGGATACCACGGTAAGGCCGGGAGAAAACTTCAATCTTTATGCGAATGGTACGTGGTTGAGAGAGAACCCGATACCTAAGTCTAAATCTCGCTGGGGTAGCTTCAATGAGCTTCAGGAGAATAACTACGAGGCATTGCATACATTACTGGATGAGGCGGCAAAAACAAAGAATCCTAAGCCGGGCAGCACTGCGCAGAAAGTAGGTGATTTTTACCGCAGCGGTATGGATAGCGCTACAATCGATAGAATCGGTATCTCGTCTTTGAAACCGATCCTTGCCCGGATCAACAACATTAAGAATGCAAGCGATCTTATTAACGAGATAGCTTTAGAACATACAGAAGGCCTGGGTACACTTTTCAGCTTTGGTATTTCACCTGATGACAAGAATGTAACAAAGGAGATATGCCAGTTTGGCCAGGGTGGCCTGGGTATGCCGGGCAGGGAGTATTACTTCGATAAAGATGCACGTACTGTAAAAATACGTGACGCTTACAAGGCGTACATCCCCAAAATGCTGGTCCTGATGGGCGAAACTGCTGTAGCTGCAGGAAAGGATGCAGATGACATATACAACCTTGAACTGGCGCTTGCCGGGGCATCTATGACCCGCGTAGAAATGCGCGACCCTTACAAACTATATAATAAGTATGGCCTGTCTGAGATCAATAAGAAGACTCCGGGACTTGACTGGAAAGTATTGCTGACCAAACTGAAAGTAAAGGGCGAGGATTCGGTAATAGTAGGCATGCCGAATTTCTTTGTGGAAGTAGCAAAGGATATGAAAGCAGTGCCGATAGCCACCTGGAAGAAATACCTTGAATACCACCTGGTGAACAATCTGTCCAGTTACCTGAGCAGTGGATTTGACTCCACACACTTCAATTTTTATGGTAAGACCATGCGCGGAACGCAGGAGCAGGAGCCACGCTGGAAACGTGTAATGGCCATCGTTGATAACTCTGAAGGAGAATTGCTGGGCCAGCTGTATGTGGACCGCAATTTCAAACCGGAGGCTAAGAAACGCATGGTGGAACTGGTGAACAATCTACAGCAAACCTATGCTGACCGTATAGAAAAGCTGGACTGGATGAGCGATGTGACTAAGAAGAAAGCACTGATGAAGCTGAACGCGTTCATGAAAAAGATAGGCTATCCTGACAAATGGAAGGACTATAGCAAACTTACTATTGTGAGCAACGATTATATTAAGAACATATTGGCTTCAGCAAAATGGTCGTATGATTTTGAATTAAGCAAGCTGGGCAGAGCAGTAGACAGGACGGAGTGGGGTATGACTCCTCCAACTGTGAACGCATATTACAATCCAGGCTTTAACGAGATCGTTTTCCCGGCAGGTATACTGCAGTATCCTTTCTTTGATGGTGATGCTGATGATGCAGTGAATTATGGTGGTATTGGTGCGGTGATAGGCCATGAAATGACCCATGGTTTTGACGACCAGGGGCGCTTATACAATGCGGAAGGCAATTTGTCTAATTGGTGGACTCCTGCTGACTCGGCTAATTTTACGCAGAAAGCAGAAATGGTTGTTGAACAGTTCAATAAGATCGTAGTAATAGATACTAACCATGCTAATGGTGCACTGACAGAAGGCGAGAACCTGGCGGACCTTGGCGGATTGAATATTGCTTATGAAGCATTCAAAAAGACGCCACAGGGCAAGAGCAATGACAAAATAGATGGATTTACTCCTGATCAGCGTTTCTTCCTGAGCTGGGCACAGGTATGGAGAGCTAATACCCGTCCTGAGGAAATAGCATCCCGCCTGAAAACAGACCCGCACTCTCCAAGTGAGCTGCGTTGCAATGTTCCTCTTACCAATATGGAAGTATGGTACAAAGCGTTTGACATTAAGCCAACAGATAAGATGTACCGTCCCGTAAGCGAAAGGGCACGTGTTTGGTAATCTGATCAATAGTATATCCGGATCCCCTGCCATCAGCAGGGGATCTTAGTTTTTGCAAGTTATATCATGTATTTCGTTACTTTTATTGCATAAACGCAACATTATCTGTTGAGTGCGATGTAGATGAAGTAAGTTAATTATTTAATTAAATGACCCTGATAAAGACAAAAAGAACCCTGCAAAAATGCGGCAACTGTGTGTTGCTTCTTTTATCGAATGTATTGCTCCTTCCATTGGCAGGCAAGGCGCAAGGTAAATGGGAGCCGGTAGTAAATCAAGCTCCGAATTATAACCATGGAGTGATGTTGCTGCTGCCGGATGGAAGAGTAATGTCAAAGACTTCCAGCGGCAGAGATGCCCGTGGTACCATATGGGATATACTGACACCCGATATTCATGGCAGTTATGTAAATGGCACCTGGACTTCGAGTACATCAATGGCAGACAGCAGGCTGTATTTTTCTTCGCAGGTTTTGCCGAACGGTACTGTGTATGTTGCAGGTGGGGAATATGGTTCCGGCAGAACAAGAGGGGAAATATACTATCCTGATTACGACCTATGGGTACCTATAACAAAGGGGCTTCCCAATAGCTATGATACCATATCAGATGCTAATTCAGAGATATTGCCTGATGGCAAAGTGCTGCAGGCAATAGTAAAATCGAAAAAGACAGTATCGAGGAGTACTTATATATATGATCCGGTTGTGGATAGTTTTACTGAAGGGCCGCCTACACTTGGCATAGCCAATGAATCTGTTTGGGTAAAATTACCAGACAATAGTATTCTTTTCATTGATATTAATTCTACAAATTCAGAACGTTACATACCTGCAACAAATACATGGATCGTGGATAATCCGGTTCCCGCGTCGCTTTATGATGTCTATGGATTTGAAACCGGCGCTGCATTTATGCTACCTGACGGCCGGGCATTATTTATAGGGTCAACAAGTACTACAGCATATTATACGCCATCAGGTAATTCTTCTCCCGGAACATGGACCGCAGGGCCCAATATACCCGATACTATGGGTGCGCCTGATGCCGCTGCGGCAATGATGGTGAATGGAAAGATACTTTGTGCATTCTCGCACGTACCTACTTTAGACAGTGTGTTCCATAAGCCAATGAGTTTTTATGAGTACGATTATGTTACTGAAAAGTTTACAAAGATAACTGCGCCTGACGGTGCTGATTCCAGCCATGTTCCTGCATACTATTCCAATATGCTTTGCCTGCCTGATGGTAATATATTGTACGCACCGCAGGCCGATGACCAATACTATGTATATAAGCCTGACGGGAAGCCATTGGCAAAAGGAAAGCCTGTGCTCAGCACTGTGACAAGAACCACGAACAAATGTGACACGTTTATGGCTACGGGAAAACTATTCAATGGTATCACTGAGGGCGCATCGTATGGTGATGACTGGCAGATGAACACTAACTATCCGCTCATACGGCTGGTAAGTAAAACTGAAATGGGAGTGGGGGATACGGTGATATACATGAAGACCTATAACTGGAACAGTACAGGGGTGATGCGTGGTTCACAGGCAGATACTACAATGTTTATATTGCCCGGCGGTACTTTGCCTGAGGGTAACTATTCAATACAAGTAGTTACAAACGGCAATGCTTCAGATCCTATACCTTTTACGGTTTGTGCAGTGCTGGATGCAAAAGAAATTGCGAAGACAAGCAGCAATGTCAACGTATATCCTAACCCTGCAGATAAGGTAGCTACTGTTGAGTTTGAATCAGCTAACAGCGGCGGATACAATGTGAAACTACAGGATATGTATGGACGGGTTGTGAAAGAAGCTAATGGATATGCCAATTCAGGTAAAAATACATACGCAATGCAATTGAGCAACGTGGCTAAAGGAATGTATACGATCACAGTTAGAACGATCACAGATGTTTATAACACAAAGATCATTGTGAAGTAAGGGAGCAAACAGAATACAGCGGAAGCAACAGATAATATCATAAAACTACAATAACACCAAAGGCGTTCAATGCAGCTATGCGGCGTTGAGCGCCTTTCTTAATTTATATTTCCTTTGGCTCCATTTTTATAGTAACTTACTGAAACGTAAGGTATGTAAACCACGCAAAAAGGCAATGGATATAATTTATCATCAGTTAGCGGCGGAAGATGTTATAAAGCAACAAAAAACTGATCGTGAGGGATTGACTGATGCCGAAGTGACCAAACGGCAAAGTGAACATGGCCGTAACACAATGCCCCATGCCAAACAAAAATCTCTTTTATCTGTATTCCTGGGTCAATTCCTAAACCCACTCATTTATGTTCTGATAGGTGCGGCTGTTATTTCCCTGATCACGAAAGACATCAAGGATGCGATATTTATTATCACAATCATTGTGATCAATGCATTCCTGGGTACTTACCAGGAATGGCGGGCCGAGAACAGCGCACTTGCCCTACGAAACATGGTAAAGGTGAAGTGCAGAGTGAAAAGAAATGGCAGCATTCATGAAATTGATTCGGAGGAACTTGTGCCCGGCGATATTGTATTGCTGGAGTCAGGAAACAAAGTGCCTGCAGATATACGACTTATTGAAGCGAGCGACCTATCAGTAGAGGAAGCGACACTTACGGGTGAATCAGCAGCTATAAACAAAAATACTGATCCCCTTGATGGCGGCAGAGATATACCGATAGGCGACATATTAAATATGGTTTTCGCAGCCACGACAGTGCAGAAAGGGCGGGGCACAGGGGTGGTGACAGCTACCGCTCGATTTACACAAATTGGCCGCATAGCAGATTCGTTGCGTGTTACCGCACCATCAAAGCCTCCATTGGTAAAGCGAATGGAGGCATTCTCTAAAAAGGTGAGCGTTATAGTGCTGGTTATTTGTGTGCTGCTTGGTGCCGTTGGTTATTATAAAGGAATGCCAGCTCATGATATTTTCTTTTTAATGGTAGCTGTTGGTGTTTCTGCGATTCCTGAAGGGTTGCCCGTCGCGCTTACGGTAGCGTTATCAATAGGCACCAGGCGTATGGCAAAGAGAAATGTAATAGTTCGTAAGCTTCCTGCGGTAGAGGGCCTGGGCAGTTGCACATTTATCGCCTCTGATAAGACAGGCACGCTGACCATAGATGAACAATCGATAAAGAAGGTGTACCTGCCGGACAAGATAATTTATGAGGTTACCGGCCAGGGATATAATGGTGAAGGAGCCATAAAGGATTACCAGGCTGAAGAATACTTGAATGCATTAATACGGGCAGGTGTTTTGGCGAACGAAGCTATACTAAGGAAAAAGGGTAATAAGTGGGAACATTCCGGAGATGGTGTTGATATTGCATTTATGGCACTTGCTTATAAGGCAGGTAAAGATCCTGAATTTTTCAAGGATAAGACTGAAGTTGTTAAAATGATACCCTACGAATCTGTTAATAAGTTTTCAGCAGTATTTTTCAAGCACAAGGGGCAAATGTATGCAGGCATGAAGGGCGCTGCTGAAGAAATTATAAAAAGGCTTCCCGAAGCAGGCAGACAAGAAATAACAACAGTATCAGAGCAAATGGCAGCCGATGGTTTTCGTGTGCTGGCGCTTGCGGGAGGCCCAGTGGAATCTGCTGAAACGAATCACCTTCCTGAGTTGGAATTACTGGGACTTGTTGGTATGATAGACCCACTGCGAGCTGAGGCCAAGGCTGCAGTGCAGGAGTGCCATGAAGCGGGGATCGAAGTTGTGATGGTAACAGGAGATCATCCGGCAACGGCTTTAGCCATAGCAAAAGACCTTGGTATAGCAAAAGAAAAGGAAGATGTAATAACCGGGACCGAAATGTCGGGTATGGGCATGATACCAATTCCCGAGCTTGCAGAAAAAATAAAAGGCAAAAAAGTGTTTGCCCGGGTAGCGCCACTGCAAAAGCAAAGGATAGTAGAAGCAATGAAAGCTATGGGGCATTTTGTGGCAGTAACCGGAGACGGCGCGAACGACGCTCCTGCACTTAAATCAGCCGATATAGGTGTTGCCATGGGCGCAGGTACCGATCTCGCCAAAGAAGCATCATCTATCATCATCACAGATAACAACTTTGCTTCCATCACAGCCGGGATAGAGGAGGGTAGGTTCACATTTGATAACCTGAGAAAGATCATCTACATGCTTATCTCTACAGGTGCGGCTGAACTGCTGACCGTAGCACTGGCAATAACTACCAATATCCCATTACCCTTCATTGCAGTGCAGTTGCTATGGCTGAACCTGGTGACCAATGGCATACAAGACATTGCACTGGCTTTTGAGCAAGGAGACAGATCAGTAATGCAGCTGCCACCCCGCAAGCCTGATGAAAGTATTTTTGATAAGCTGATGAACAGCCAGATAATTGTATCCGGAATAGTAATTGCGGCACTGGCATTTGGTGCATGGTACTGTCTTATTTACAAGCTTGGGTATACAGAACATCATGCCCGTACTGTGGTCATGATGTTCATGGTGCTCCTGCAGAATTTTCATGTTCTTAATTGCCGGTCTGAAACCAAGAGCCTTTTTAAAATGCCGATAAAGGATAACTACGTTCTATTCGTGGGCATTCTGCTAGCACAAGGGGTGCATATTTCAGCCTCCTATATACCGGGGCTGAACTCTACGCTACAACTGGAACCAATTGCGCTTAATGAGTGGATAGTTTTATTGCCTGCTGCCGCATCAATCCTTGTGGTGATGGAAGCATTTAAATGGTTATGGCGTAAGCGACATGAAATGCCGGCGTAACATAAATGCTGTAAGGATCGTCACGCCTGCCCTTCAATTATCCAACTTTATTTCCAATACTTTCGGCCAGTTCTTACCCGTAATGAAGATCCGGTTGGTAGCGGCATCATAGGCAATGCCATTAAGTACATCAGGTTCATTTTTTCTGCCTGATGCTTCGGGAATGCCGGTACGTTCGTGAATAGAACCCAGATCTGCACGGCTAACGACCATGCCAGTACTTGTGTCTATTTTCAGTATCACGTCTTTCTGCCACTGGTTAGCATAGATATAACCATTTATCAGTTCCAGCTCGTTGATCTCATTAACCGGACCCTGTTCATCTTTTACAGCCAGCTGTTTTACCTCTTTAAATGTACTCGGGTCGATGTAGTGCAGGATGTTAGTACCATCATCGAATATGAGATGGTAGCCATTGTTGGTCATGCCCCATCCTTCAGGTGCATTGAAGTTGAAAGTTGACAACTGTTTTAGCGTGGCTGCATCATAGACAAACCCCTTTCCTTCCCTGTATGTCAGCTGGTATATTTTTCCATTCAGTATGGTCATGCCCTCCCCAAAATAACGGGCTTCCATTTTTGTGCTGCCAAGCACCTTCCCTGTTTTCAGGTCTGTCTTTCTTATGTCTGAAGTTCCGTATTGCCCGGTGCTTTCATACAAGACACCGTCTTTATACTCCAGTCCTTCTGTGAATGCAGCGGGGTCATGGGGATATTGGTTTACAATATCGTAAGACATTACTGATGGTATGGCTACGGTACTACTATCAGCAGTCACAGCGGTAGCAGCATGCGGTTTGTTTTCGTTGTTGCATGCTACGGCCAGCATTGCCGATACAGCGACAATGCTGGCAATATTAGCTGACCTTCTGAGTTGTTTCATAGCGTTTAAAACCTATAGGATTACGTTGTACGGGAGCATGCGATTCGGCCTCGTCATTTTCAGTCACACGGTCGCCCATTCCGGTAAATGATGTGTAATATGCAGCTTCAATACCTGCGCTGATGAGTTGGTCGACGATCTCCATTGTCAATGATGCGGGATCATCGATAATAGCGAGCGATGAGTATGGTGGAGGTGTTTTGTTCAGGTCGCTCTGGTGAGGAACGAGATAAACAACTATCTGGCCGGTAATAGTGGGATTGAAAGTGATGCTGAAGCCTTCTTCCACATATGATTTGCGCTCACCCAAACTATTTCGGAATGTAAGATACATAGGCATATCTCCGGAGCGGAAACAAACCGAAGGAACATCGGCACAAGTGCCATGCATATTTTCATTGTAAGCGTGCAGTAGGTCTACATAGAAGTCTTGTTTGTAAGTAGTATTTGCATCCAGGTAGTCGGCGATCTTTTCCAGGTGCGCCTTAAGCTCTGTATGTTTCTTCAACCATTGTTCTTTTCTGTCCTGTATTTTTTTCAGGCCGTCGGCATATTTGTTGGCTTTGCTCAAAATATCGTTCAGCATAGTATGTGATTGTCAGTTGCGGTAAAATGTTCTATTTAATGGTTTGCAATTTACGGTAATAAGTAACAACGTTTTACATAACTTTAGCTTAAATTTATTCTATGAAAACAAAGTCATTACTCATGATACCTGCGCTACTGGTGTGCGCAACAACTACGGTATTTGCGCAAAAAAGTATTATTGCAGGTAAGGTGATGGATGAACATCAACAGGCGATACCGGGTGCAAGAATACGCATCATGCAAAGCACCAACTTTGTGACAGAGGTGCAGGCAGATAAGGATGGGCTTTATTATACGCAATTGTTACCCCAGGGAGGTTACAATTTCATTGTACAGGCTGATAGTAAAATAGCAAAAGTTGCCAGGGTGTACGTGAAAACATCTGACCATGTGAAGCGATATTATAACCTGATGATGAAAGGCGAAAAGCTGGGCGTAGAGGTGACAGAACGCGACCCTTTTATGGATACGAAGCTGAGTAACGTAGCAAAGGATGACCGGAACAGATTTGACTTTCCGGGCGGCAGTAGCGGGAAGACACTGGACGATGATCATGTAAGGTATCGAATCATACAGGCCAATAAGGATAGCTTAAAGAAGTAATTAGAAAACAATAACGGAATAAATTATTTAGGCATAGGTATGAATGTAGATGAGGCAATAAGATTATTTTCAAAATTTCTGAATGCAAGTTGGGATATTGTTATTCCATCTTTGGCAAACAGAACTTATACCTCCAGCCCCGGAACGCCGCATGAAAGTTCTATTGGAGATTGGCTTCAGGCTAATTGGGAGTTATTAGTTGAACAGAAAGTGCTGACTCTTGAAAAGCACTTGGAAGTATATAGTGATGGTGCAGATTTTCATGGATCATCGAGCAGAATTATAGATAATGATATTTTACCTGAAATTATGATCAACATTTTATTGAAGGAATCCGGTTCGACAGATGTTCTTAATAATGAAATTATCATTTCAGGCGACTTTAAGTTTGATAGATTGGTGGCGTTTAAGAATGATTTTTATGTTGAGTCTCCTCCATTCGATCATGTACTTGTATTTGACAGCAAGAAAGAAGTCAATTTCAGGTCATTTGAGCGGGTTTTTTCAATTGAAGACGTAAAGTTTGAATTGAGAAAATGAAAAACACAGGCTCACCTGTATTAGCGTAACCATCATGTATGTTGTTGGTGAAGAACACCAACAACGGAGCAAGAAATAATTACTTCAATACCCCGATATTATTCCTGAATATCTTTACAGCAATCGCCAGCAGTATTACGCCGAAGAACTTACGGATCACCAAGACCCCTGATGGGCCGAGCATACGCTCAAGGAAGTTGACTGCCTTTAGCGTGATGTAGATGATAATGAGGTTGATGAAAATGGCGATAAGGATGTTGTAGGATTCGTAGGCAGCCTTCAATGACATAACAGTAGTGAGTGTGCCGGACCCTGCAATGAGTGGGAATGCTACAGGAACTAATGTACTTGATCTTGCTTCGGAAGAGTCGTGCTTGAAGAACTCAAGGCCAAGGACCATTTCAAGACCCAGGATAAAGATGACTATGGAACCTGCTATAGCGAAAGACTTAATATCCAGCCCCATAAACTGGAGCATTTGTTCACCGATCAGGAAGAATAGCAGCATCAAGCCGCCGGAAACAAGCGTGGCGAGCAATGCATTGATATCTCCAACCTTCTTTTTAATAGATATGATGACAGGCAGTGAGCCGAGTATATCGATAACGGCAAACAGCGTAAATGTGACCGTAATGATCTGTGATATATCTGTTTTGGTTAAAGAGAGTATGTTCATATGGCTATTGTTTTACTGGTGAGCGGCATCATACAGGGTAATAATGACTGCAAATATCGTATAAACCAGACGTTGCAGTGCCACGTCTCTACGATATGCTTTGTTTTAGCAGTAAGATACCTATTTTTGCTGCTCAAATCATATACATGTCATTACCCGGATATAAACACACCGCTGCCAGCCGCTTTATGCGCTATGTACAAATAGATACACAAAGCGATCCTACATCATCTGCTCAACCGTCAACAGAAAAGCAGAAAGACCTGAGCAAGGTGCTTGTTGCTGATCTGCTGGAGATAGGCATAAAGGACGCAGAGCTGGATGAACACGGCTATGTGTATGCTACTATACCGGCAACCAGTGACAAAGATGTGCCGGTACTGTGCTATTGCTCTCATGTAGATACTGCACCAGACTGCAGCGGCAAGGGTGTGAAGCCAATACTGCACCAGAAATATGACGGCAATGATATTACACTGCCTGAAGATAGCAGTGTGGTGATCAGCACGAAGAACCACCCGTACCTGAAAGAAAGGATAGGGGATGATATCATCACCGCATCGGGTACTACGCTGCTGGGCGCTGATGATAAGGCAGGTGTTGCGATCATTATGGACCTCGCTACCTACCTTATTGCTCATCCTGAGATAAAGCATGGTAAGATACGCATACTTTTTACTCCTGATGAGGAGATAGGCAGGGGAGTAGCGGCTGTGGATATGCAGAAATTAGGCGCTCATTATGGTTATACGCTTGATGGTGGCGAACGCGGACACCTGGAAGGGGAGACTTTTTCGGCAGATGCGGCAATTGTTACCTTCAATGGTATCAGCGCTCACCCTGGTTATGCCAAGGGTAAGCTTGTACACTCTATGAAGGCTGCAGGAGCATTTATAGATATGCTACCGAAAGGGGAATGGAATCCTGAAACGACGGAAGGTAAGCAAGGATTTGTGCATCCCGTATCGATAGAAGGCGGACTAGAAAAGACTGTTGTGCAGTTTATTGTAAGGGATTTTGATACTAAGAAACTGGCGGAGCATGAGCAAAAACTAAGTGCGCTTGTTGATAAAGCCGCGGCACAGTTTCCGGGAATAACTACCAGCTTTGTAGTGAAGGAGCAATACAGGAACATGAAGGAGATACTGGACCTGCACCCTCACGTTATGGATAATGCGGAAGCAGCTTATAAGAGGGCCGGGATGGATGTGCAGCGTATGAGCATACGCGGTGGTACCGATGGTTCAAGGTTGTCCTTTATGGGGCTGCCATGCCCTAACCTATTTACAGGGGAGATGGGCATACACTCCAAACAAGAATATGTAAGCGTGCAGGATATGGAAAAGGCAGTGGAAACGCTGGTGCACCTGGCGCAGATATGGGAGGAGAATGCTTAATTGCAGAATCGTGTAATGGCTGAATTAGGTTGATTGGTTAATGAGTTGATAAGGTGAGAGGATGATGAGTTAATTAAGAGAATTATCTATACATTTATTTAATTGTTCAAATAGCCAAAGCATGAAATACACCCTTTTGTTTTTTGGATTATCGTTTTTGCTTTGTTTGCAGTCTTATGCGCAGAAGTCGTCTGCGTTGCTTACGCAGTATAAAGATTCTATCGACAAGGCAGAGCGCTTTTACAACGACAAAAAATATATGGAGTCGGGTAAAGCGTACACTACTGCTTTTGAGTTAGCCGGAGGGGTAGGGTTGGGCAAAGACCGTTATAACGCAGCCCGCTCATGGGCAATGGCAAATGTACCGGATAGTGCGTTTTACAATCTGCAAAAGATCGCAGATAAATTATATTACGATGATGTAGATAAGATAACCAGGGAGGAGGACTTTGGCCAGTTGCACAATGATGGGCGATGGAGGCCGCTTCTTGCACAGGTATTGAAAAACAAGGAAAGCAAATTGCCCGAAGGCTGGTATAGAGCAGGAGACAAGCCTGGCAGTTATGCTATGTATTTAGATAAAGGGGCAGGCAAAGATGGTGGCGATGCCATAACCATAAAGTCTGCGGAAAAACTGATAGATGGTTTTGGCACGGTAATGCAGAGTTTTATGCTTGAAAAATACCTGGGCAAAAGAATAAAAATGACCGGATATGTGAAGACGAAAAATGTAGAAGATTGGGCAGGATTGTGGCTTCGTGTAGATGGGCCAATAAAGTCGAAGACACTGGCGTTTGATAACATGAAAAATGGAAAAACAGACCGTTCGATAAAAGGAACTACCGGCTGGAAGCAGTATGAAATAGTATTGGATGTTCCGGAAACGGCAACCAATATTTCATTTGGTGTATTACTAAGCGGTATAGGGCAGTTGTGGTTTGAAAAAATTGATTTCGAGATTGTGAGCAAAAAAATCGAAACTACCGGACGTGATCTGGAATTTACGGCACCCAAGGGCGTCTCTTTTGAATAAAGCATACAGCAAGATGCCAACCGGTAATGGGTTATGTTGGTTTTGAAATTTTAATTATTAATTTTGCATAATAAGATATATTTGCACCAAAGACGCACCTAATGTATAGAAATTTTAAGATTGTATTACTTACGGTATTGACGTTGTCTGTTTTTATGCTGGTGATCCTGGAGCTTACAGGTGTCAGCCGCAATTCCCTTTTCGCACTGTGGAAACACCGTGAGGCCAACAACGAAGGGTATAACGGTAATTTTTACAGCAAGGACGGTACCGTATATCATGGTGAGATATTTGCTGAGGATACCAAGCTGCGTTGCGAAAGGATCTACAAAATGCCGAAGACCACTATGCAGTTCTATGAAACTAAGTACAGTTTTGGTGTAGTATCTGAGGGTAAGGTTGTGAGGCATGCATTCAAGTTCAAGAATACAGGTACTAATCCGTTGATGATCTGTAAGACGGATGTTACGTGTGGTTGCACTGTTCCAGGCTTTCAGCTGGATGCAATACCACCTGATGCGGATGGCGAAATAACTGTAGAATTCAATACGGCCGGTAAATCAGGTTTTCAGCAGAAGAACATCATCGTACACTCTAATGCAATGCCGGAAGCAGTTTCAATAGGCATAGAGGCAGATGTAAGATAAGACAGAGGATAAAACCTATATTGAAAGGCATGAACAAAATTATCATTGCTGTTGTATTCGTTAGCTTTGTTTTCATGTTAGCTTTGGGCTTAATAATCCCGTCGGTGAACCCTAAATATTTCTCTCCAATAGTTTGGTTTGTAGTTGTTTTAGTGATGTTCATTGGTAAGTATGCTAAAAAAATAGGTTCGGTGAAAAGATAGCGGATCAGGAGATCTATATTCCTGCGATAGGTAAGGTTGGTCTGTCCGAAATGATGTCATTAATATGAGTAGTATCAGTATTTCCCCTTTGCGCAGATTTCAACAATATCTAGAGCTGATCAAGTTCAGCCATACAGTGTTTGCACTGCCTTTCGCATTTATTGGCTTCACGCTTGCCGTTGTTTATTTCCACTATCCGTTCAAATGGGAACTGCTGGTAGAAATGTTGTTGTGTATGGTTTTCGCACGCAGCGCGGCCATGTCCTTCAACAGGTATTTAGACCGTAAGTTCGATGCGCTCAATCCTCGTACAGCAAAAAGAGAGATACCCGCTGGCGTGATCAAGGCAGAGCATGCTTTAACCTTTACCATCATCAATTGTGTGCTTTTCATAGCTACTACATGGTTCATCAACAGCGCTTGCTTTTACCTTTCATTTGTTGCGTTGTTCGTGGTCTTGTTTTATAGCTATACCAAGAGGTTTACCGCTTTGTGCCATATTGTTCTGGGCATTGGTTTGGCATTGTCGCCAATCGGTGCCTTTCTTGCTGTATCGGGGCATTTTGCTTGGTTGCCGTTGATGTTCTCTTTTTCGGTAGTTACATGGGTATCAGGATTTGATATTATTTACGCCTTGCAGGATGAAGAATTTGACAGGAACCATAAGCTACATTCCATACCTGCAGCACTGGGTGTGAAGAACGCATTGCTGGTGTCTACATTGCTGCATGTGTGCTCGGCCATATTTGTGCTATCGGCAGGCGTGTTAGGGCATTTTAACTGGATATACTGGATCGGGGCGGCATTTTATGGTACCATGCTTACTTACCAGCATATACTGGTGAAGCCTAATGATTTGAGCAAAGTGGGTATCGCATTCGCTAATACCAATGGATTTGCCAGCGTGGTATTTGCCATATTTACGATCGTTTCGCTGTTTTTTTTATAGAAAAGCAATAGCGTATTGCTGACAAACAATTTCTTATTTTTGCCATTCAATTTTTACTTTGGACAACCGATATAACCAGCGGGGCGTATCCGCACAGAAAGAGGACGTACATAAGGCAGTAGCCAAACTGGACAAGGGATTATTTCCTAATGCCTTTTGTAAGATATATCCCGACTACTTGGCAAATGATCCGGCATTCTGCAACCTGATACATGCAGACGGTGCTGGCACTAAGAGCATACTCGCGTATATGTACTGGAAAGAAACCGGAGACATGAGCGTATGGAAGGGTATAGCCATAGACAGTATAGTGATGAATATAGACGATCTGCTGTGTGTAGGCGCTACCGGACCCTTCATCTATTCGTCTACCATAGGGCGTAATAAAAACAAGATACCCGGTGAAGTGATCTCTGCGCTGATCAATGGTACGCAGGAGTACTTTGATACCCTTAGGAAACATGACATAGAAGTGCATCTGCTGGGTGGCGAAACGGCTGATGTGGGCGATGTGGTGCGCACTGTAATAGTGGATGGTACTATGGCCTGCCGTATGGAGCGTAGCAAACTGGTAACGACTGAGAAAATGAAGCTGGGTGATGTTGTCGTATCTCTTGCGAGCTACGGACAGGCCACCTATGAGGATGAATATAACAGCGGTATGGGCAGCAACGGACTTACCAGCGCGCGCCATGAAATGCTGAAAAAGGAATATGCCACAAAGTACCCGGAGAGCGTGGACCCGAACCTTCCTGATGAGGTGGTGTATAACGGTAAGTATGGACTGACCGATGCCACCGAAACCCCGCTGAATGTTGGCAAGATGATACTGTCACCGACACGTACCTATGCACCGGTAATGTTGAAGGTGCTGCAACAGCATTTTGACCATATACATGGCATCATCCATTGCAGTGGTGGGGGACAGAGTAAATGCCTGCATTACCTGCCCGGGCCACTAAGAGTCGTAAAGAACAATTTATTGCCGGTTCCGCCGTTATTTAATATGATACAGGCTTCGGCAGGTACCGACTGGCGTGAAATGTACCAGGTATTCAATATGGGGCAAAGGCTGGAAATATTTACTGATAAGGAAACGGCAGAAGGCATAATAGCTATAGCACAGAGCTTTAACATAGACGCGCAGATATCAGGAATAGTGGAAGCCTCAGACAAAAAGGAAGTGATCGTGGAAAGTAGCCATGGAACTTTTAGCTATGTGTAAAACTTTGGCACAGTATATGCAGTAAAATGTTGTAATATTGATAACAAATCATATAAATTATGAACTTTAAACACCTGTTTTTTGCAATTGCATGTTTAAGTGTCTCCGGTACTGTAATGGCCCAGGACAAAATATTTAAGAGTAACGGAGATGTGAAGCAAGTGAAGATCAGGAGCGTGGGGTCGAGGCAGATCATTTACAAACATTTTGATAATCTAACTGGGCCGGACTATACGCTACCGAAGGATGAGGTGGATAAGATCAGGTACGAGAATGGCACCGAAGAGACTTTTAGCGGAGGCCGCTCTGTGGAGCACGGCAATGAGGAACGAAATGCCGGCAGCATGAAGGAGCAAATGAAGTGCAAGTACAATCCGAATATAATTGCATTTGCACCCATACAATTTACGGAGGCGGGTATAGCCGGCTTCAGCTTCAGCTACGAACGGGCAATAGATAAGAATAGCATTGTGGCATTTTACGTGCCTGTGATCGCGGAGTTCAATACCAATAATAATAACAATAACTATTATGGTACTCCGAGTAATACAACAGACCACATGTTTTACCTGGCGCCGGGAATAAAATTGTATCCAACCGGCGGGTTTGGTACTGCGAAGTATGCAATAGGCCCATCGCTTGTTATAGGAAGTGGTACTAAAACAGACTGGAATAATTACTCTGGTACTTATTATACTTCACAAGACCACTTCCTGGTGGGTATGATAGTGAACCAATCCATCAATATTAATCCTACTCCGCATTTGTATCTTGCTTCAGAGCTTGGCTTAGGTTTTACCTATGTTAATCAGCTGGGTGGTATCAACCAGGGAACGGGTGGTTTGGTTCAGTTCAATTTTAAGATCGGGTACAGGTTTTAAGTCAAAGCCCAAATGTGCCGGTGTTGCCAGTACTAACAACAATATTTAAAACTT
>Ga0209023_10002981_pt1 | contig 20499 bp, 17 predicted proteins | sample LakOneMetagenome_FD_187468 | JGI IMG/M metagenome (GOLD analysis project Ga0209023, IMG submission 187468) | Freshwater and sediment microbial communities from Lake Erie, Canada (SPAdes) (version 2) | ecosystem: Environmental > Aquatic > Freshwater > Lentic | place: Lake Erie, Canada...
CGACCGCGTTGGGCCGGGCGACGTCCTGGGTGTGCACCCACAGCTCGGCCAGCGCGTGCCGGTAGTCCTCCCGGAAGTCCCACGGCATGCAGGGGAGCGGGCCCGGCTCTGCCCGCAGCCGGGCGACGAGCTCGTCATAGGGCCACCGCCGTCGCACCCGCGCGGACCGCCCGAGGTCGAGGCGCGGTACGACGACCCCCGGCCAGCCGAGAGGGTCGTGCTTGAGGATCCAGAGGTGGACCGCGACGTCGTACGCCGTCCAGCCCTCGCACAGTGTCGGTGCCTCGGCCGGGACGGCGTCGAGGACGTCGCAGAACCGGTCCAACTGGCGGTCGCGCAGTTCGGCACTCATGACACCCACGCTAGCCACGGGTGCCAGCCGACCGCCGTTGGAGGTGCCCTCACACGCGCAGCGTCGCCATGCCCCCGTCGACGCTGAGCAGGGTGCCCGTGGTGGAGGCGGCGAGCGGGCTGGCGAGGTAGCAGATCGCCTCGGCGACCTCGGCCGCAGTGACCAGCCGGCCCATCGGCTGGCGCGCCCTCAGCGCCGCCGCCTCCTTGTCCGGGTCGGCGGCCGCCCCGAGCAGGCGCGCGACCCACGGGGTGTCCGCGGTGCCGGGCTCGACGGCATTGACGCGGATGCCGTCGGCGAGGTGGTCGGCGGCCATCGCCAAGGTGAGCGCGCTGATCGCGCCCTTGCTGGCGCCGTAGAGCGCGCGGTTGCGGACGCCCACCACCGCGACCACCGACGAGGTGTTGACGACGGCCGCGGAGGAGGACCGGCGCAGCAGCGGCAGCGCGTACGCCGTCACGCGGGCCATCGAGACGACGTTGACGTCGAGGACCCGGTGCCACTCGTCACGCTCGTTGGCGGCCGTGTCGCCGGTCGCGCCGATCCCGGCGTTGTTGACCAGGACGTCCAGTCGCCCGATCTCGGCGGTGATGGTGTCGAAGGCGGCGGCCAGCGCGGCGTCGACGGTGATGTCGCAGCGCAGATAGCGGTGCGGGCCGTCACCTTCCACGGGGTCGAGCACCACGACCTGCGCCCCGCGCTCGGCCAGCCGGGTCGCGGTGGCGGCGCCGATGCCGCTCGCTCCGCCGGTCACGACGGCCACCAGTCCCTCGAAGTCGTTCATGGCTGTCTCCTTCTCGTCCGGCAGGTCAGGGGGTCAGGCGCGGGTCGACGTGGATCTTGGGGGCGGGCGTCGCGTCGGCGGGGCGAGCCCCGGCGAGCGCGTCGTGGACCTGGTCCAGCCCGACGACGTCGGCGACGAGCCGGTCGGGGTCGACGGTCCCGGAGGCATAGGCCTCGATCGTCCCGGCCAGGCCGGCGGACGCGCCGAGGATGCCGACGGCGGTGACGTCCTTGAGGGCGATGTCGCGGGAGTCGACGAGGCTGGGCGTGCCGGACAGGCCGACGTAGACGACCCGGCGTCCGGGCTCGACGAGGCGTACGGCGAGCGCGGGCACCGCCTCGGCGTTGGACGCGTCGACGACGCCGTCGAACGCGACGTCGGGCAGGTCGTCCAGCGTGGACACGGTCCCGAGCTCGAGGCTCCGGGCGAAGTCGAAGGACCGGCCGTGGCGACCGGCAAGATGCACCTCGACCCCGGCGGCGGCCGCGAACTCCGCGACCAGGAGTCCGATGGTGCCGGGGCCGATGACCAGCAGCCGTTCGCCGGCAGCGACCCCCGCGGCCTCGAAGGAGCGCAGCGCGTTGCCGCCCGGCTCTACCATCGCGCCGGCGGAGTCGTCGACGGTATCGGGCAGGGCGTGGAGTGCGACGGCGGGCACGCGCAGCCGCTCGGCCAGGGCGCCGGGGTAGGACCCGCGGATGCCGATCTCGGACCGGTCGGCGCAGACGTGGTGTCGTCCGGCCCGGCAGCGCGAGCACGACCCGCAGCCCAGCATCGTGTCGCCGGTGACCCGCCGCCCCAGCCACGTCTCGTCCACCCGGGGACCGACGGACGACACCGTGCCGCACCATTCGTGGCCCAGCGTCATCGGGTAGTGGGAGTGGCCCTGGCGGACATATTCCATCTCCCCAGTGAAGAACTCGGCGTCGGTCCCGCAGATCCCGACCCGCGCCACGTCGACGACGACCTCGCCCGGCCCCGCGGCCGGCTCGGGGACCTCCCGGACCTCCGAGACGCCCGGCGCGGTGAGGACGAAGGCTCTCATCGTGCAGCGATCACGTGCTGCCGCTGGCTGCCGAGACCGTCGATGCCGAGCTCCATCACGTCGCCGGGCTGGAGCCAGACCGGCGGCTTGAAGCCCATGCCGACGCCCGGGGGAGTGCCGGTGTTGATGAGGTCGCCCGGCTCGAGCACCATGAACTGGCTGAGGTAGCGCACAATGAACCACGGGTCGAAGACCATCGTCGACGTCGAACCGGTCTGGCGGCGGGAGCCGTTGACGTCGAGCCACATGCCGAGCGCGAGCACGTCGTCGATCTCGTCAGGCGTGGCCAGCCACGGGCCCGCAGGGTTGAACGTCTCGGCCGACTTGCCCTTGGACCACTGCCCGGCGTGCTCGAGCTGGAAGGCGCGCTCGCTGACGTCGTTGACGAGGACGAAGCCCGCGACCGCGGCGCGGGCCGCGTCGTCGTCCTCGAGATAGCTGGCGCGGCTCCCGATGACGACGCCGAGCTCGACCTCCCAGTCGGTCTTGGTCGCGCCGCGGGGGATGCGGACGTCGTCGTAGGGCCCGATCAGGGTGTTGGGCGACTTGGTGAACAGGATCGGTTCGTCCGGGACGGCCTGCCCGGTCTCGGCGGCGTGGTCGCTGTAGTTGAGCCCGATGCAGAGGATCTGGTGTGGCCGCGCGATCGGGGCGCCGATCCGCTCGTCACCGAAGGGCTGCCCCTGGCCGGCCCGCTCGGCCACGAGGGCGCGCAGCGCGGCCAGGCCGCCGCCCGCGAAGAACGCCTCGTCGAAGTCGTCGAAGGTGTCGGACACATCGAGACAGGTGTCGGCGTCGAGTCGTACGACGGGTTGTTCGGCGCCGGGGGCGCCGATGCGCATCAGCTGCATGTCAGTTCCTTCAACGGGGTGGGCGAGAGGGTGAGGGGACGGGGTGCCAGGCGGTCGTGGGGAGGCCGGTGACGCCGGGGTCGGCCAGGAACAACCGCCCGGACTCGGGCCAGTCGGCGAGCTGGGCGTCGGTGAGCTCGTCCTGCGCGGTGGTGATCAGCAGCAGGTCGCGGCCCGGCCCGACGAACGCGACGCTGGAGGTGTGCGGTGCGGGTACGTCGATCACGGCCACCGCCTCGCCGTCGGGGCGGTAGCGCCGCACCTGCCCGGCGCCCCAGACCGCGATCCAGAGGTGGCCCTCGACGTCGACGGCCATCCCGTCGGGCTTGCCACCCTCGACGGTGAACGCCCTTTCGCGGGGGCCGACCGCCCCGGTGGCGGGGTCGTAGTCGCGGCGCCAGACCACGGCGGGGATGCTGTCGATGCTCCAGAGCGTCCGGCCGTCCGGCGACCAGCCCAGCCCGTTGGACAGGACCAGGTCGGTGTCGAGGACGGTCACGTCGCCCGTCGTCTCCAGGCGGACGAGTCGCTCGTCGCCTGCTCGGTCCCCCAGGGACAGGCTCCCCACCAGGAACCGCCCGGCCGGATCACAGGCGCCGTCGTTGAGGCGGCTGTTGCGCCCGGGGTCCAGGACCGACCAGCTGGCGATGATGTGGCCATCGCCCCCGACGTGGTGCAGCGAGTGGTGGCCGGCGACCAGCAGGTCCTTGCCAGGCCCGGGCATGGCGGCTGCGGCGAAGCGGTCGACCTCGATCGACTCGGTGACGGCGACCCAGGTGCCGACACTCCTGCCGACCAGCACTCCCCGGTGGACCCGACCGGCGGTGATGTCCACCCAGCTCAGGTGCTGGTGGAGGTCGTCCCACACCGGCCCCTCGCCCAGGAAGTAGCTCTCGTCGGTGGCGGTCCACGCCTCGATGTGCTTCATGATGTGGCTCCCGTCTGGAGGGGCGCGACGATCTCGCGGATGCGGGGCAGCTCCTCGACCAGCTGGGCCAGGGGAGTGCGATAGCTCAGCGCGCTGACACTGACCGCACCGCGCGGCGTACCTCCCGAGGCGAGGAAGACCGGCAGGGCCAGACAGCCGATGCCGACCTCGTTCTCCCCGTCCTCGGTGGCATAACCGCGCTCGCGGATCGTCGCCAGCTCGGCGGCCAGGTCGGCGGCGGTGGTGCGCGTGCGGTCGGTACGACGCACCAACGGCGCGGGCGCCACCCACGCCTCGACCGCGGCGTCGTCGGGGAGCTGGTGGGCGAGCAGCAGCTTGCCGACGGCGGTGCAGTGGGCGGGGTTGCGGCCGCCGACGACGGAGGTGAGCTTGATGGCACCGACGCCCGGGTCGACCTTGGCGCGGTAGACGACGTCGCGCCCGTCGAGCACGGCATAGTGCGCGGTCTCGTGGACGAGGTCGGCCAGCTGTTCGAGCACGGGCACGACGCGGACGTGCTCGGGGCGGGCCTCGAGGTTGGTGAAGGCGAGGCGGAGGAACTCGTCGCCCAGCAGATAGGTCCCACGGCCGTCCTGACCGGCGAGGCCGGCCCGCCGCAGCGAGGCGAGCGCGCGGTGGACGGTGGGCTTGGGGCTGTCGAGCAGCCGGGAGAGCTCGTCGAGGGTGACGCCGCCGGGGTGCTGGGCCAGCTCGGAGAGCACGGCGAGGACCCGGTCGGAGCCGACGACCCGCGCGGCGGCCCCTTCACGTCCCGTGAGGTGACGGGTAGGCTGCACCACATTCCGGATAGTACAACGCCCTTCCGATTAATGGAATCGAACATGACGCCCCTGCGCAGCTCCCAGTGGTACGCCGGCACCGACCGCAACTCCTACATCCACCGTGCGTGGATGCGCCGCGGGCTGCCCGCCCACGCCTTCGACGGCCGCCCTCACATCGCCATCGCCAACACCTCGTCCGACCTGACGCCCTGCAACGCGCACCTCGACGAGGTGGCCGAGAGCGTCAAGCAGGGCGTGTTCGAGGCCGGCGGGATCCCGCTCAACCTGCCGGTGGTGTCGCTGGGGGAGACCCAGGTCCGGCCCACCGCGATGCTGTGGCGCAACATGGCCGCGATGGCCATCGAGGAGATGCTCCGGGCCAACCCGATCGACGGGGTCGTGCTGCTGGGCGGCTGCGACAAGACCATCCCGGCGCTGCTGATGGCCGCCTGCTCGGTCGACCTCCCGGCGGTGCTGCTGCCCGGCGGCCCGATGCTGACCGGGACCTTCCGCGGTACGCCGCTCGGCTGCGGCACCGACGTCTGGAAGCTCTCCGAAGAGGTCCGGGCCGGGACGCTGTCGGAGCAGCAGTTCCTCGCCTCGGAGTCCTCGATGATCCGCAGCCGCGGCCACTGCAACACGATGGGCACCGCCTCGACGATGGCGCTCGTCGCCGAGGCGCTCGGGATGTCCGTGCCTGGCGTCGCCGGGACACCTGCTCCGGACAGCCGGCTGCTCGAGGCCGCCCACGGCTCCGGCGCCCTGGCCGTGACGATGGCCCGCGAGGGACGCCGGCCGAGCGACGTACTGTCCCGCGGCTCGTTCCTGAACGCCATCGTCGCCCTCGCCGCGGTCGGCGGCTCCACCAACGCCGTCGTCCACCTCCTCGCGATCGCCGGCCGCGCCGGCATCGAGCTCACCCAGGACGACTTCGACACCACCGGCGCCGACGTACCGCTCCTGGTCGACCTCCAGCCGGCCGGCCGGTTCCTGATGGAGGACTTCCACCGCGCCGGCGGCCTGCTCGCCACGCTGCGCGAGGTCCGCGACCTGCTCGACCCGGAGGCGCTGACGGTGACCGGGTCACCGCTCGTGGGCTATCTCGACGACGCCCAGGTGTGGGACCGCGAGGTCATCCACCCCCGCGAGACGCCGCTCCAGCCCCACGCGGGCATCGCCGTCCTCCGCGGCAACCTCGCCCCTCGCGGCGCCGTCATCAAGCCCGCCGCCGCGACCCCCGAGCTGCTCCAGCACCGCGGCCCGGCCCTGGTCTTCGACTCCGTGGAGGACATGCACGCCCGCATCGACGACCCCGACCTCGACGTCACCCCCGACACCGTCCTGGTCCTCCGCGGCTGCGGCCCCAAGGGCTATCCCGGCATGCCCGAGGTCGCCAACATGCCGCTGCCCGCCAAGCTCCTCGAGGCCGGCGTCCGCGACATGGTCCGCATCTGCGACGGCCGGATGAGCGGCACGGCCTATGGCACCGTCGTCCTGCACGTCTCGCCCGAGGCCGCCGACGGCGGTCCGCTGGGGAAGATCGTGACCGGGGATGTGATCGTCCTCGACGTGGCCGCTCGGCGCCTCGATGTCGAGGTGTCCGACGCCGAGCTCGCTGCTCGGGAGTCGTCGCCGGCCGCTGAGGCTGCCTATGCGCGCCCGGCCCGTGGCTGGGAGCAGCTCTATGTCAGCACTGTCCAGCAGGCCGACGTCGGCGCTGACCTGGACTTCCTCGTGGGTTCCAGCGGGGACCAGGTGTCGCGCGAGTCGCACTGAGCAGACGCCGCCGAACCGGCCCGTCAGGACTGCTGCGCGACGAGTCCCTCGGTTAGTCTCCTCGGACCTCGCCCTTTACTCTGCGGGGAGTTCACTCACACATGCTGAGACATCTCGGGGGATGCTGATGAGTTCGTCATTTGCACTGCAAGCCCAGACTGCTCGCCGAGCAGCCGCGCCCGCGAGGCAGCTGCTCGCAGCAGCCGTGGTCCTGGTCATGGCAGTCGGTCTACTCGTGTCGGCCGGCTGGGGTACTACCGCAGCCGCCTCGACCAGGATCGGCGACCGCGACTGCGGCGACTTCGCCTCTCAGAAGGCTGCGCAGATCTTCTTCCTCCACCACGGCGGCCCGCAGTCCGACCCTCACGGTCTGGACGCGGACGGCGACGGCATCGCGTGTGAGTCGAACCCGTGTCCCTGCTACTTCGGCACGGGCGGTGGAGGGGGAGGCGGCGGGAGCACGACGCCGGTCAAGGACACCCACGTGACCATCGCGCCCTCGAGGCGTGCCGGAATCCCCGGCGAGCGCCTCGTCCTGAGCGTCCACGTCAAGCCGGCCACGTCTCGCGCAGTCACCGTGCAGAAGCGCACCAGCGGCGGCTGGCATGCCCTGACGCGAGGTCGGACCAACGCGCAGGGCGCGCTCCAGGTGAGGTCGAGCGTCAACAAAGTTGTGACGCGCTACCGCGCCGTCGTACCGAAGACGACCTCGGGATCACCCCGCTACCGGGTGGGCGTCTCACGCGCACGCGTGGTCCAGCCGCAGATCCAGACGGTCCGGCTCGTCGCACCCAGGTTCGCCGAGCAGGACTCCAGGCTGGTCGTCACGGCGGTCGCTCGGCCGATCCGCGAGGGCCGCAAGGTCGAGCTGTGGGCGCCCGACGCGCACGGCGTCTGGAAGCGTCAGGCGTCGGGGCAGCAGGACCGTCATGGCAAGGAGACCTTCCGCATCGCGACCCAGCAGCTGGGTTCTCGCGACTTCCGGGTCAAGGTGCTGTCGAGAGACGGTGCGAGCGCGGTGACCTCGGCGCGCGAGTCGATCACCGTGAGGGACACCGTCGCTCCCAAGCGCCCGCTGATCTCCAAGATCGCGTCCGGGGACCACGCCATCATCCTGTGGTGGCAGGCGGTCGCGGCCGACGACGCCGTCGGCTACGTCCTCTTTGCAGCGCCGTCTGGGGACCCGCTGGTGGAGGTCAAGCGGGTCGGGCCGAAGGCCACGATGACCAGGCTGAAGGGGCTCACGGGCGGCGTCTCGTACGACGTCGCCATCGCAGCCTTCGACGAGGTCCACAACTACTCCCGGAGATCGACCTTCGAAGGCATGATCCCGTTTGACCACACCGCACCTGCGGCTCCGTCGAACGTCAGCCTCGCCCCTGGCCAGGGAACGCTCGACGTCACCTGGAGCGCTCCGCCCGATGACGACGTGGCGAGCTATGTGGTCAGGTATCAGGTCACCGGCGACTCGACCTGGACCGAGCGGACCAGCGGCACGACCGACCTTCAGATCACCGGCCTCGCCGACGACACGGGCTACACGGTGCAGGTCGCCGCCGTCGACCTCTCCGGCAACCAGTCGCCCTGGTCTGACTTGGCCTCCGCCACGACGCTGCCGCCGCTCGACGAGACCCCACCCGCGACCCCGGGCGGCGTGAACGCCATGGCGCTCGACGCCGACAGCATCCAGGTCACCTGGGATGCCGTCATCGACGACGACCTCGCGGGCTATGTGGTCGAACACGCTCTCGCCAGCGACGGCCCCTGGACCGCATCGCCTCTGACGTCGGCCACGTCCGCGACGATCGATGGACTCCAAGCCGACACGGCCTACTACGTACGGGTGGCTGCCCGTGACGGGACCGGCAACCAGTCGACCTGGTCGGCGGCTGTTCCTGTGGCCACGGCGCCGTAGGTGCACGTCTTCCAAAGCCCGAACCTTGGCTGTCCGTGTCGGGCACGATGTGGCCGTGAGCGCTCAAGAAGTGGGGCAACTCGCGTCCCTCCTGAGATTCGGGCTGTACGCGCATGCCGCAGCGCTGGAGTTCGCAAGAGATCCGGCGATACGAAGTAGCGAGCCAGCGTCGCAAGGCGCGCCTCCTATGGGGACTGTCCTGTGCAAGGACGGGACGGCGCGAGCATTCGATCTCGCCTATGTGCGCGACCAGATGCGCTCACACCCAACTCTGCGCATCGAGTTGGACAGAGCTTGGTGCGCGAGTTCTCTGGTCATGCTCGGTGACCGACTGGCCGCAGAGGACTACTTCGACCGCGCGCCCGTGCTGGAGATGGTCCGCCACCTCCGAAACGGAATCGCACACGGGAATCGGTTCACTCTGCGCAACCCCAAGGAGTTGGCTTCCCAGCCAGCCCACACGCGCGACGCTTCGTGCCAAACCTCAGAGCCATTCGAGATCACCCCTGAACTCGATGGGCACGCCGTCCTCTTTGACTTCATGGCGCCCGGAGATGTCCTAGACCTACTCATCTCTGTCAGTACTCACCTGATGAACCTCAAGAAGGGCTAATCCAACTCGACCCGTCGACGAGGGTGCAGGAAATGCGGTCAAGCACCCGACAGTGCGATCCCAACATGGCGTGGATCTCAGGGCTATGGAAGGCCTTGACCGAGTCGAGCCACCTCCGGGGTACGTCGCTGCGGGTCTGACGGCGAAGGGCACTAGATCCCGTGACGCGCCACTTCGCCGCAAGCCTGCCCACCGGTTGTCTCCTGGGGGGCAGGCGCCTAGCGTTGCTCGATGCTGATGAACCGGTCCGCGCCGAACGCGCGAGTGACGCCCGTCCTGATCGTTTCCGAGGTCCGGGCGGCGGTGGACTGGTACTCCGAGGTCTTGGGCTTCGTCGAGCACGTCCGCATCGGCGAAGCCCATCGGTCTCAGCTGGGTCTGCCCGGGGGACCCGCAGCCGAGCTCGTCGTCGCCGAGGTCCGACCCGGGCGCCGGACACCGCAACCGGAGGTGTCGCACCAGATCATGCTCAAGGTCGCCGATGTCGCGATGGTGGTCGAGCGCGCGCAGGCTCGGGGGGCCGCGCTCGTCGACCCGATCCACGACTGGGAGTACGGCGAGCGACAAGCGGCCATCACCGACCCGTTCGGGCACCAATGGGTCCTCAACCAGACGCTGACGGACGTCGATCCCGAACAATGGGGTGGTCGCACGGTGACCCCCCGGCCGTCGTCGGAGTAGCGCTTGGCCGCCGCCTCGACCGGTGGGGGTCGACGGCGAGCCAGAGGTGAGCCAACGCAACCTCGCAGAGCGTCTCGATCAGATCCGGCGAGGTTTGCCTGCCGCGACATCGGTTACCTCGCATCAGAACGAGCTCGGGCGCTCGGCTGGGGCAGTTCTCTCCCATCAGGAGCAGCGCATGCGATCAGCTGCCGGAAGTCGTCGTCGGACCACCGTGTGCATGCTGGCCGGAGCCGCACTCGCGCTCGGCCTGGTCGCAGCGCCATCAACGTCTGCGGCCGCGGATCGGCGCGACCCGCGGGCCGTCGGGCAGGGCAGCGGGCCGCTCGTCTCCCCGGTGACCGAGGCGCCAGAGAAGCGTCCATGGCTGAACCGGTCGCGCTCACCCGAAGAGCGCGCGGTGCTCCTGATGGCCGAGATGACGCTCGAGGAGAAGGTCGAGCTCATGAGTGGCGACCAGGGCGCCGCGCCGTCGGCGTTCTACAACGCTGGCATCGAGCGGCTGGGAATCCCCGAGCTCCGGATGGCCGACGCCGGTGCCGGCATCGCTCCGCGTGGCTGGACGCTGCCAGGCACGGACGATCGAGCCACCGCGATGCCGTCGACGCTCGCACTGGCCGCGACCTTCGACCCCGGTCTTGCTCGGCGCTACGCCGATGTCGTCGGCCAGGAGGCCCGCGCGACGGGTCACGAGATGCTCCTCGGTCCGAACTCGGACCCGCCGCGGCAGCCGTTCTGGGGACGCCTGGCGGAGTCGGCGGGGGAGGATCCCATGCTCAACTCCTCCATGATCGTGCCGTTCGTTCGTGAGGTTCAGAGCCACCACGTCATCGCGAACCTCAAGCACTACACCGGTTACACGCAGGAGGTGAACCGCGGCGTCGGCCAGAACTCGGTCATCGGGGACCGTGCGCTCCACGAGGTCCACACCCGGACGTACGGCGACGCCATCGCCAAGGCCGACCTCGGATCGGTCATGTGCTCGTTCAACAAGGTCAACGGGGCCTACGCCTGCGAGGACGACTACTCCCTCGACCAGGTCCTGCGCGAGGACTACGGCTTCCGTGGCTTCGTCGTGACCGACTTCGGCGCCATTCACTCCACAGAGCCCTCGATCCGGGCCGGCACCGACATGGAGACGGGGACGCGAGCGTTCTATGGCCAGGCCCTGCTCGACGCGGTGCAGTCCGGCGAAGTCGACGAGGGGCTCGTCGACCGCGCGGTGCTCCGGATCCTGCGCACGATGTTCGACATCGGCGTCTTCGACAACGACTACACCCCCACCCGCATCCGCGTTCAGGCCCACGGCCGCGTGGCGCGCGACGTCCAGACCGCGGCGGTCACGATGCTGCGCAACAAGGGCGCCGCACTCCCGCTCAGTGACCTCGGTGGCGGGTCGGTCGCCGTGATCGGTGCCGAGGCCGACGGAACCTCTTCGCTGGGCGGGTCGGCGAACATCTTCCCGACGTACGCCGTCCCGCTGCTCGACAGCATGCGCGCCCGCGCCGATCGCGAGGGCTTCACGGTGCGGTACGCCCCGGGCAACGACCAGGTCAACGCCGCGAACATGCTGGAGAGCCGAGACATGACCGCGGTGCCGTCCTCGGTCCTGACACCGGAGGACGGCACGGGCGCCGGGCTGACCGCCCGGCACTTCCCGAACACCACGTTCAGCGGGGCTCCGGGGGTGGTCCGCGAAGAGCGTCAGGCGCTCTATGACACGGGGTTCACCGGCGGCCAGCCGGCCTTCGCGAACCTCTACGAGTCCGACGTCCCACCCGTCCCGCTGCTCGTGCCTGGTCTCGGGGGCAACCAGTCGGTGATCTACACCGGGAGTCTCACCGCACCCACGAGCGGCAGCTATGAGCTTGCGCTCACCGGATGGGGTGACGCCCAGGTGTTCCTCGACGGCGACCTGGTCGTGGACATGACCGGTGAGGACGGACGCCGCGACGTCCGCTCGGCTCCGCTGGACCTCGTGGGCGGGACGACGTACGACCTCAGGGTCGAGTTTGCGGGGGACCGAGCGTTGGTGCCCCTGCAGCCGGCCTCGTTCCTGCTGCAGTGGTCAACGCCCGAGAGTGCCGTCGCGCCGTCGGTGCGCAAGGCCGCCCGGGTGGCCGGTCGATCGGACGCCGCAGTCGTCTATGTCCGCACCTATGAGACCGAGGAGCGGGACCGGGTGTCGCTCAAGCTGCCGCAGAACGCCGAGCAGCTCATCCGCCGAGTGGCTGCGGCGAATCCGCGCACCGTCGTGGTGGTCGCCAGCGGCGGCCCCGTCACCATGCCGTGGGCGGGCGACGTCCCCGCGATCCTGAACAACTACTTCGGCGGCCAGGAAGAGGGCTCGGCCCTGACCCGGATCATCTTCGGCAAGTCCCCGTCGGGGCACCTGCCGGTCACGATCCCGAGAAGCGAGGATGACTTGCCGCCGGGCGTCGACAACCCTTGGGAGACGAGCGGCGATCTCGACGTACCGTTCTCCGAGGGCGTCAACATCGGCTACCGCGGCTACCAGGCCTCCGATACCCGTCCTCGCTACGAGTTCGGGCGCGGCCTGACCTACACCTCCTTCGCCTATCGCAACCTCACGACCTCGGGGCTCGACGCTCGGGGGCCGGACCGGGCGGCTCGCCTCCAGGTGACGGTGGTCAACACCGGTGAGCGCAGGGGCTCCCAGACAGTCCAGGTCTACCTGGGCAAGCTGCCCGGCGTGGGCGGTGCGCGCAAGCTCGCCGGCTTCGCGAAGGTCGACCTCAGGCCCGGCGAGCAGCAGCGGGTTTCCATCCCGATCCCGCGGCGCGAGTTCTCCTCCTGGGACAGCGGCGCAGACGGCTACGTCGCCAACCCCGGATCCGTGCGGGTGTTCGTCGGCGAGTCTTCGACCGACATCCGTCGGCGAGGGACGATCCGGGTCGGCTAGGGACCCACTGCCTCAGGCGCGACCATCCTGCGGCCGAGGGCAGGGCACGCGAAGATGGGCCGACACGTGGTGTGTCGGCCCATCTTCGAGGTGTGTCCGAGCGGGTTCTCGGGCGCCTGGTCTACAGGTCGACCGGGATCAGGACCCTGCTGATCCCGTGCGCGAGCTGCATGTTGCCGGCGTTGATGTCCAGCTGGGACTTGACCACCCACGGGTTGCGCAGGTCGGGGTCCTTGTCGACCAGCTTGATGCCGAAGCTGCCCTTGGGCCTGGTGATCACGTTCACCTTGAAGGTGTTGCCGCCATCTGCGGTCGCGAGGCGGGCGCCATCGGCGCCGAGCGCCGTTGCCGAGTCGATCGGGCCACCGGGAACGACGTGGTAGAGCAGGACCTTCTCGACGGTCTCGACGCCGAGGCTGGCCACCACGGCGAAGGCCTCTTCCTCGCTTGCCGGCCAACTGCCGGTCAGGTCCTTCACGAGACGGTAGAAGGCCACGTCACGGGGGAGGAATGCGGTGAGGGCCACGTCGCCCTGGGTCAGCAGTGCCACGTCGGTGTCGCCACCGGTGGCGTCGATCACCGTGAGTGCAGCCTGGGTCACGATGTCGTAGTCCCACTTGTTGTTGTCGAACGTGTCGCCGTCTGCCAGGAGCACGTCTGACAGGGGTGCGGTCCCGGTGGAACCGGAAGCCATGGCGGCGGGAGCGGAAGCGGCGGCACCAGCTGCGGCGAGCGCGAGCGCCGAAGCCGTTGCGACGAGTCGTGTGCGGATGCGCATGGGTGTTCTCCTGTCGTCGGTGGTCGCAGCTGGGCGGCGGCGACCCTATGACTCCTTTCGCCACGGCGCGGCCGCTGGTTGCCGATTCGCGAAGAAATCGGAAACCGGCCGTGTCTGGCCTCGCGGCCAGAAGCGCGAGACCGGCACTTGACGGCGCGCTTGCATTTTGCAAGCGTGGGCACATGAGCCTCTTCATCACCTGCCCGGTCGAGAGCGTTGAGCGCGCGACGGCCTTCTACACCGCCCTCGGCTGGACCTTGAACGCCGAGATGTCCGACCACAACGTGTCGTGCTTCGCGATCGCGCCCGACCAATACGTCATGCTCGGCAGTCGCGAGATGTACGCGAGCGTGGGCGGGGCGGAAGAGCTGGTCGGCGGACCCGACACCCCGTCCAAGGTCACGGTCTCCTTCGACCTCGGCAGCCGCGAGGCCGTCGACGAGCTCACCGAGCGCGCTGCCGCGGCCGGCGGGCGGGTGGGTGACACCGATGACTACCCCTTCATGTACCAGCGCCAGTTCGACGACCCGGACGGCTACCACTACTCGCCGTTCTGGATGAAGCCGGACGCCGCTCCGACCGCGTGAGCGACCTGGCCGCGGCTCTCGACGTCGTCGGAGCACGGTGGGCCCTGCTCATCGTTGAGCGGCTGCTCGACGGGCCGCAGCGCTACGGCGATCTGCAACGCGCTCTCGGAGTGCCGACCAACATGCTCGCGACCCGTCTGCGAGAGCTCGAGGCGGCCGGCGTCCTGTCCCGTCTGCCACTTCGGCACAACACCCGGGCCTACGCGCTCACCGATCGCGGGCTCGCCTTGCAGGAGGCGATCGACGCGCTCGCCCGCTGGGGCGCCGTGGGCCGTCCTGCGAGCCGAGCTGAGTAGCCCCGGGATCTCGGCGTCGAGCCTCGGGCCGCCCGGAGACGATGCGGAGCCAGCCCTGTGATCTTCGTCGGCAGTGGCGATTCCGGTCCCGCCGCCTCGCTCCTCGGGCACGCTTGCTGGTGTGGTGAGGCTGCATCTCGGGAAGGCTGTCGTCCGTCGACCCGCCGCCGGCATGCGGCGAGCGAGGAGTACGGCGGCGGCCCTCGTGGTGGTGGCGATGTCGGTGAGCGCGTGCGGCTCGCCGGAGAACACCGGGTCGCCGGAGTCCACGGGATCGCGCAGCGGCTGGTCAGCGCCCGCCGAGCTGAGCTCCGGCGAGGGCAACCTCATGGCCGTGTCCTGCCCGACCGACACGTTCTGCATGGCGGTGGACAACGTCGGGAACATGCTCACCTACGACGGCACCGACTGGTCCAAGCCCGTCGGCGCCGCCGGCGCGGCGTACCTCACCTCGGTGTCCTGCCCGACGCCCTCGTTCTGCGCGGCCATCGACACCTTGGGTGAGGCGCTCCTCTTCAGGCAAGGCACCTGGTCGGCACCGGCGGTCATCGGCTCCGGTGACTACCTCACCTCCGTCTCGTGTCCCAGCGCGACGTTCTGCATGGCCGTGGACCGCACCGGTCACGCCCTGGCATACGACGGGCTCGCGTGGTCGGCGCCGGCCACGACGGGCGCCCAGCACCTGAGCTCGGTGTCCTGCCCGAGCGCGACGTTCTGTATGGCCGTGGACACCGACGGCAGGTCGGTGGCCTACGACGGCTCGACCGGATGGCAGCCGCCCACCGTCGCCGGCACGGGTGCTGCCCTCTCGTCGGTCTCCTGTCCGAGCGCGACCTTCTGCGCTGCCACGGACACCGCCGGCAACGCCCTCACCTACGACGGCACGGCATGGACGACCGCACCCCACGTCGATCCCTACGGCAACCTGACCTCCGTCTCGTGCTCCGGCCCGGGCTTCTGCGCGGCGGTGGACGTCTATGGGAACGCCTTCACCTTTGACGCGGCCTCGGGCTGGTCAGAGCCGTCGAAGGTCGACACCTACTACGTCATCACCGCCGTCTCGTGTGCGAGCCCGACGTGGTGTGCGGCCGTGGACTTCCGCGGCAAGGCGCTCACCTTCGACGGCGCCCGGTGGTCGGACCCGGTGCAGATCGACTCGCGCAGCTATCTCGCCTCCGTCTCGTGCCCGAGCCCGGAGTTCTGCGCCGCGGTGGACATCGTCGGCAACGCCTACACCTTCGACGGCTCGACGTGGTCCGCCGGCACCACCATCGACCCGATGGGCCACCTCATCTCGGTGTCCTGCCCCACCTCGACCTTCTGCATGGCGATCGACGTCCTCGGCAACGCGATGACCTACGACGGCCGACGCTGGGCAGAACCCACCTCCGCTCAACCCTCCGGGGGCCTCGACTCCGTGTCGTGCCCGACCACCACGTTCTGCGTGGCCGTGGACATCATGGGTGACGTCGTGACCTACGACGGGACCCGCTGGTCCGCGCCCCGCCACGTCGACCGCGCCGGCGCCTTCTACTCCGTGTCTTGCGCCAGTGCGACCTTCTGCGTCGCCGTCGACAGCGCGAACAACGCGGTCACCTGGGACGGGACGACCTGGTCGGTCACGAACATCGACACCAGCCAGGTCCGCGCGGTGTCCTGTCCTAGCCCCACGTTCTGCGCGGCCGTTGACGTGCACGGCAACGCGATCATGTATGACGGCACGCGCTGGTCCGACCCCGCCAGCATCGACTCGACCGAGGAGATCGTGTCGGTGTCGTGCGCCAGCGCCGACTTCTGCACGGCAGTCGACCTCCACGGAAACGCCCTGACGTACGACGGTCGCGGGTGGTCGGAACCGATCAGGATCGACTCCTACTACGACCTGCCGTCGGTCTCGTGCCCGACCACCACCTTCTGTGCCGCCGTCGACAGCGTGGGCCATGCCTTGACCTATCGACCGGCTGAGTCATGAACGACATCCGCGCCCACCGCGGCGGAGTGACGCATGCGTCGCGCCGGTCACGTAGTGGAGATCGCCACCTGACGGACCTCGGGGCCTAGTTTGGCGCGCGTTGTGTGGAGAGCCGCTGTTGTGCCAGTCGACGGGCTCGTGCGATGGGGTCGGTGTCGAGGTCGAGGGCGAGGAGGCTGAAGGTCCCCTCGTAGATGACCATGAGGTCCAGGGTGGCCTCCTTCGGGTCGGGGGTGCCGGCCTCGGCAAGCAACTGTCCAAGCCGTTCGATGATGTGTTGCTTGTGGCGGTGTGCGACCGCGTGACCTGGATGGTTGGGGGGGAGCTGGACTCTGGCGGCCACGTGTGCGCATCCGCGACTCGTCCCAGGCGCGGATTCCCAGTCGTGCAGGCAGTCGAACAGGGCGAGCACCCGTCGATGGGGATCTTGGTGCTGGGCGATGTGGGACTCCCAGTGCTCACGCCACCGGGCATCGCGGGCGTCGAGATAGGCCGCCACCAGGTCGTCCTTGCCGTCGAAGTTCTTGTACAGCGATGCGGTGGCGACGCCGGCACGAGCGATCACGGCGTCGACGCCGGTCGAGGCAATGCCTCGGGCGTAGAAGAGCTCGTCGGCCGCCTCGAGCAGGCGCTGACGTGCGGAGGGACGAGGTCTCCGGACTTGGGCCATATGCGTACCGTACAACCATGAGTAGAACGATCGTTCTCCTATGAGCGTCGCGTCGGGGTTCCCCTCCCCGACGCCCGTTCAGGGCGGTGCGGGCATGGTCGGCGCTGGGGTGGCGTTGATCGGGATCTGCTACGGCTTCGCCCGGTTCACCTACGGCCTGTTCGCCCCCGAGTTCCGAGCGGAGTTCGACCTCACAGGCACCGTGATCGGAACCATCGGCGCCGGGAGCTACGTCGGCTACTGCGCGGCCATTGTGTGGAGCTCGGTCATGACCTCCCGGTGGGGGCCGCGCCGGGTGGCCGTCCTGGCGGGGTCGGTCGCCACCGCCGGCCTGGTCGTGGTCGCGGTCGCCCCGACCGCCTGGCTCCTCGCGACCGGGCTGCTCCTCGCCGGTTCCAGCACCGGCCTCGCCTCACCTCCCTTGGCGGCCGCGATCGCTGGCTGGATACCGCGGCCATCCCAAGACCGCGCGCAGACACTGGTCAACGCGGGCACCGGCGTGGGTGTCCTGGTCTCCGGGCCGGTCGCCTTCGCGCTCCTTGAGCAGTGGCGGTGGGCCTGGGCGACGTACGCCGCGGCGGCGGTGGCGGTCACCTGCTGGATCTGGTTCGCGGTGCCCAAGGGTCGCGCGTGTTCCGAAGACGGCTCCACGAACCGCGGCGACAAGCTGTCGGGTTCCGGCTCGGTGAGGTCGAACAGATCCTTCGCGCCGCTTCTGGTCGCCTCCTTCACGCTAGGGCTGGGCAGCACTGCCGTGTGGACCCTCGGGCGGGAGCTCATCGTCACCGAGGGCGGTGCCAGCGCACTGCTCGCCGGGATGATGTGGACCTTGATCGGGGCCGCCGGCATCGCAGGTGCACTGTCTGGGCCCCTCGTCCAGAGGGTGGGCGTGACCGGATCCTGGGCATTGCTCATGATCGCCCTCGCGGGGGCCACCTCAGCCCTCGCCCTCGCGCCCGCCGGCGTCGCGGTGATCGTGATCGCCGCGACCGGATTCGGCGCGGCCTACATCGCCCTCACCGGCGTCGCGCTGCTCTGGGCCACGCGGGCCTACCCGGAAAGGATCGCCTTCGCTGTCGGCTCCTCCTTCTTCATGATCGCCGCCGGACAAGCCGTGGGCGCTTTCGCGGCCGGACTGGGCGCCGACCAGCTCGGGCTCACCACCGTCTTCTACCTGTGCGCCCTCATCACGGCGACCGGCTCTCTCATCCCGATGCTGTCGTCCGCAAGACGCGACTCAGGCTTCAGCCCGCAATAGACGGCCCAGCGGGGCGCACCGCGCATCCTCGGCCGACCTCACCGGAACAGGCACGCCCGGAACTGAGTGCCGGGTCGCAGTAGACGTCCTGCCGGTCGCCCGGTCGCCCGGTCGGTGCGCCGGCGGCGCCTGCTCGCACCGTTGGTGTTGTCGTGGGAATGTTGACTCGCGCAGCCGGGTTTGAATTCGACGAGGAGTGAACATGTCCCCTCCCAACAGGTGGCGCACTTTCGTCACGAAGCACGGCGGGCCAGTCCTGCAAAGCCACGGCTTCGTTCGCGTGGGGCGCACGACCGGGTATCGACGCGACTGGCAGAAGTCGAGGTCGGCCTGGGTGAGGTTCGTCAGCACACCACGCTTCCGTGACAGCGAAGTGGCCTTCCAGATCATCTTCGGGTTCTTGGTACCGACGGCTTATCGGCGCCTCGAAGGCGGTGAGCCGACCGACCCTTGGGCCTTCAGTCTCTACGACACCTGGGACCATGACTGCCGTCATTTCCTCGACCTCGCCGGGAATGTCTGGGAGTTCAGCAACGACGACAAGCTCGCAGAGTTCATCGAGAGGCTCGACGACCTCGGGCGACGGCTCGCCGCGGTCGGGGATGACCTCCGCCTACTGATCGAGGGGCCGAACGAGGTCGACCCTTTCCCCTCGGGGGCTTTCACCGCGTCGCGGGTGCTGCTTCGCGAGGAGCTCACCGGGGTGCCAGCCGAGCTGCCGAAACCGCACGCGTCCTCGGTGCTCGGGTGGTTCGAGGTCGGGGTGGACCTCGAGACGTCCTGGGGTGACCCGCGCTTTCAGACTTACGACTACTCGTTCATCCACGACGGCACCCTTGTCGGGGAGGGGGAACTGATCACCTCCGACGGCAAGAAGCACCCATATCGCTACCTCGCCGACACCGGTCTGTCGATCCAGGTGGACGAGGCGACGGCGGCGGCCGTGGGCATCGACGCCGGGCTCTGTCGACGTCTTGGACTGGGCCGCGTGCGCAAGGACTGGTCGACGCCGGTCTACCCGCCTGCGGAGCGGATCTGGATCCAAGACGCCCTGCAGCGGCCCACGCTCGTGCTTCGCCCTCAAGAAGACCAGCCGATCGTCTTCTTCCCCCTCCCCGAGCAGGCGCGCCCGGCCTGGGGCGCCACAGTGGCGAGGGTGGGCATCGTGCTCACCACCCTCGTCATCGGGGATGAGTTCCTGCCGGCCGCCACCGGACGCGGGCTCGAACGTGCCCGCATCGCCAAACGTGCCTGGTGCGGGCTCGTTGCCGCCACGGCCGAGGCGCCGCCAGATGCCTGAGTGTGCTCGCCGAACAGCCGTGACAATGCGAGCAGCCAGCTCGTCCTGTTCGGGGCCGGCACACGCGCCGACAGCGGCTAGATCAGCCAGCCGCGCGCCGACTACCTATACGCGGCAGACATCCGCACGGCCGCTCCAGCCGGAGGCTATGCGCGGGGAAAGGATCTACCGCTCAGATGGACAAGTCCGGCAAGGCCAAGACCTCGGTGGCCACGACTTCGTCCTCGAATAGGTAGTCGGCCTCAAGGTGGGTGAGCGTGTCGGGCCGCGCAACGTAGAACGGTTGGATGGCGCCCCCGGTCGTGCCGCCGGCGCCCAATCTGCCCAGAGGTTCTGCAGGAGTGCGAAGGCGGACGAATCGCTCTCCGGGCACCATCGCGTCATCGGTGTCGTCGGCCTCCGCCTCGGCTTGCGGCACATCGCTGCGAACCCACATCAAGCGCCAACGGCCCCGGGCATGGCCGATCGGCAGACGCTCAACCAACGACCCGTCAGGCAGCCGTACGGAGAAGCAGCCGCGTCGGTCCGTCGAGTCGAGGGTGAGCAACTCGCTTCCCACGTCGTCGCGGTCCACGACATAGACCACGCGCGCTCGGCTCGCGCCATGGTCGACCAGCTCCCAGGTCTGCTCCATCTCGTGGTCGTCCCCACCGCCGCTACCGCCGATGCAGTCAAGCAGGCCATCGGGGTCATGCACCCATGCCGAGCCCATCACCTGCCGCCACGCATCAGGAGAGATTCGGACCCCTTCGCTCCGGGTGTAGACGAACGAAGCCCACCAGCGGCCCGCGGCGTATCCCAGCGGGAGGCGCTCCACCAGAACGCCGTTCGGCAGCGTCCTCCGGTGCTGGCTCTGGAAGCTGGTCACTCCTCTGACACTAGTCTTCCGCGGCGCAGGAGGGCCCTTCTCAGAACCTTGGGACGGGTGGGCCACCGTTGCGCCCCCGTCCCAGGGGGCATGCGCAGCAGCCCCGCCCGTCTGGCGGCG
>Ga0209023_10002982_pt1 | contig 20499 bp, 21 predicted proteins | sample LakOneMetagenome_FD_187468 | JGI IMG/M metagenome (GOLD analysis project Ga0209023, IMG submission 187468) | Freshwater and sediment microbial communities from Lake Erie, Canada (SPAdes) (version 2) | ecosystem: Environmental > Aquatic > Freshwater > Lentic | place: Lake Erie, Canada...
CGTTAGCCCCGAACGCGGGCATGGACAAGCGGTGGCGTCGGGTTCGTCGAACGCGCCGCGGATGCTCCAGCCCGGAAACGAAAAACCCCCGCTTGCGCGAGGGTCCATGTGCTTGATCGTTGGTGCCAGGAGAGGACTCGAACAGTAAGGGTTCTAACGATGAAACAGCCTTGTTACGTTAGGCCGGCGAAATCTACGCACGCATCTACGCACAAAAACGCCGGATGTTGGCGGAAAGTTGACCGGGAGCCACAAGCGAAGCGACAACGAAAAGTAGGTGCAAACTAGATCGCGAAAATCGGTATCGAGTTTGCACTTACATCCAGGATGTTGCCGGGGGCAGCTTGCTCACGAACCACAGCGCGCCGCAGTGGACGTGACGGAGACGCAAGTATGCAACCGAGCACCGCAGCCGAAGGCAAAGGACCGGCCAGCCCGCTCGATGTGATCTTGATCCCCTTGGCCGAGGTCGAGGCGATGACCGGGCGCCGCAAGACAGCGATTTACGCCGACTTGGCCGACCCGGACTCGGATTTCCCGCGGCCGGTGCGAATCGGTCGGAGTGTTCGTTGGGTGCGGCCCGAGGTGACGGCGTGGATCCAAGGCCGCATCGCAGCGCGAGACGCAAAGGTGGCGGCGTGAATGCCCGTATCGCCGGCCCCCAGGCCCTGAGACTGGCGACCCCAAGGCCGTGTTCGGGAACCGGTGTCGGGGATAGCGTATGAGCATCAAGAACATGGACCTTGTCTGGACGTCATTTCCGGACGGCGGCTCAGAGTTGTTGACGATGCTGGCGATCGCCGATTGGAGCAATGACGCGGGCGGGAACGTCTTTCCCTCGATCTGCACGCTCGCTCGGAGGATCCGGTGCAGCGAATCCCAAGCCCGAAGGGTCCTGCACAAGCTCATCGATAACGGTTGGGTCAGCGTGGTGGGAAACGTCCACGGAGGCGCCCCAGGAACCACGCGGCAGTACCGGCTCAATGTCACTCGCCTTGTCGAGACGGCTAGCGCGGGTGCGACCCCTCGCATGGGTGCAACCCGTAGCACTGGTGCGCCGGACGGGTCGCACCCATGCGAAACGAGGGGTAGCACCGATGCGACCCTATTCGTCAAAAAGCATCCGTCAAGAACCGTCAATGAAGAGCAGAAGCGCTCGCGAGGCTCGCGCCTGCCGGACGACTGGGCTCCATTATCCAAGGAGCTCGCTTGGGCAACGTCCAAGCGCCCAGACCTCGACGTGGCGGAGGAGGTCGAGAAGTTTCGTGACTATTGGCTGGCGATGCCGGGTAGGTACGGGCTGAAATTGGATTGGGGGCGTACTTGGAAAAACTGGATCCGAATTGCTCGTTTCTTACCCAAGCTGCAACCTAGCGCTGCCGATCGAGAGTCCTTGACTGAGCGCGCGGCGCGCCTGAATCGCGAGGCCGATGAGGAGGGGCGCCCCAATGGCCATCTCCTCCGCTAAAGCTCTCGGTCCGGGACAAGAGATACCGGCGCTGTGGCTGCGGCGGATGTGGGAGCGGATGGTGGCGATGTACGGCCATGCCTGGACTAACGTACATGGCCTCACTCCACACGAGACCAACAGCACGATCCTGTCGATTTCGGGCGACACTTGGTCGCGCGCGCTGGCCGGTATTACCTCCCAGCAGATTGGCGCTGGTCTCGAAGCATGTGTTGCCGAAGGTGGCAAGTTCCCGCCTTCTGTGCCTCGTTTCCGCGCGATGTGCTTGGCCATTCCGAAGCTTGCGGTCGTGCGCGCAGAACTTCAGCGGGGACAGTTCTCACCTTTCTCTCGCGCCGTGTGGCAAGAGTTGGACACCTATCGATTCAAACAAGCGACCGCTGACCAGGCGGATCGCCTGCTTCGCGAGGCCTACGACGTCATCCACGATCATTTCATGCGTGGTGAGCCCCTCCCCGACGAGCCAACGGCAGCCCTCGAGGCTCAAGCGGATAAGTTCACGCCCGCAACGCCTGAGCAGGTCGAGCGCCACTTCGCAGCCATTCGCACCACGTTAGAAAACGATCCCCGGTAAGCGCCCCTCCACCTCGGAGATGCAACCATGGCTATCGACAACTTCATGTTTTCAGCTCAGGCCTGGAAAAGTCCGGGAAGCAGATCGCCAGGGTCGGAGCATTAGCTACGACGCCCCGCTTACGGGCGCGGTGCCGGGGGCATCGACCAACACCGCTGCACCCGCGGCGGTCCCTAGCGCACCTCGCTGACGAGCCCGGGCTTGAGTAACTTGATGAGCGGCGTACGCGGCACTGCCGTACCGCATGCAGTCGGGTGGAGGCAGGGCAGGCTCGGGTCAAAAACAACAGGCCCACAACGGCAGGTCGGACGTCTCGCGCATGAGCGCGCGCGTCATGGGGTCTGGTGAGGATGCTGGTGGGCGAAAAAGTAGCCAATCTGTGTGGTGCCCGGACCCGAAGCGGGTCTCCGTGCATGGCTCAGGGTATGGGGCGTGGTGGACGCTGCAAGCTCCACGGAGGCGGATCGACGGGCCCGAAAACGGCGCTCGGCAAGACGATCGCTGCCATGAACCTGCCACGAATGCGCGCCCTGTACTGCGGAAAAGAAAGGCTTCGATTGATGGAGAACCTTCCACACCGATAGGCGGTCCAAGATGGGACGGTAATTCCCTAGGCAATAGTCTGCTGAAAGACCACATCAAATTAGCTCACAGCAGTCGTCTGCCTGTTCGCCTAATCGTTGCTACCGCTCACAACTCTTTGGCGGTAGACGACGGATGGGATGCAAGCAAGATTCGCAAGACGTTTCATATCAAACCCGAAGTCGTCGGCTACCTCTCTCACTTTGACGGGGATGCGTTTTCCATCGATTTCATGCAGGTTTAACAAATTGATGGGCCCCTCCTCCTTCGTGGCACCGGATAGACGTACTAACTTCGGTGCCGGCGCCCGTCCGCGGGCCGGGTTGATTCAGGAGTTAGCAGTCATCTCCAGTTACTTTTGCAAGACTACCGCGCGCACAAAAATAAGCGTTCACGAATCCATATGAAGGCGCTTCGTCATAGATACGAGCATCACTCCATTCTGGTGTGATCCCCATAAACTCCTCCATTGCCTCGACAAGAAAAAGGCAGCAGTCGTAAAGTCCTGGCGCTGCTGCGATCAGTCTGGCATTGCTTATGTCATTCTCGTTGAACGCGCTACGAGCCGGAGTGTAGATAATCAGTCGTCTATCATTCCTATCCAAAACCCTCCCGCCTGCCTCAGCACCTTCGTATTCCCACTCTGCTTGTGGATGCTTCGTACCCATCCTATTCTCCAAAAAAAAAATGGCACCCAAGATTTCATTCAAGCTGGGAAACGCTTCTCGGCGACTATGCGCTATTTCGTAACCGAACGCTCGCCAGCGCTCAAGGCCCGGCTTAGCGCAGGCTTTAGTCACCCAAGCTCCTTCACCACTTATGAGCCCTATGAAAAGCAAGCTAAAACTCGCTTCCGGCGAGACACTTCGGCACGAAGGCTCTCGCTCCGAAGGTTTCATGGGCGAAACAGATATAGCCAGCTACTCCGTAATAGACGTCGCCGGGAACGTCGTCGGCACAGTTGAGCACACACAGCACACGGCAGTGAAAGGGTTCCGGGTGTCTAATGCAGTTGTTCAACGGGATCTTCAAGGAACCATCCTTGTCGATACTAGCTGGTGAGTTGAGAGCGACGTCGCTTGGCAATTCATCCGGTCCGATACCGAATTGCAGCCCGGACTGGTTCAGGCTTTAGCGCTAAGTTTCCTTCCGGCCAACATTCGCATTACACGCCGGCGTACGCGCTCTCCCCAGCCCCGAAGTAATGATCATAAACATGCGCATAGGCGCGAGCCTGTTTCTCGTCCCGCACGTCACTGGTGTAGGGCGCGGGTAGCTGGCGAAAGCCCAATTTGATGGCCTGCATCACGCCTGCGCGCGCCTGCTGTTTCTCGCGCCAGTCGAGGATCAACTTTTCGCGCTTCAAGGTCGCCAGTAGGTCGCGGCACACCTTCTTGGCATCGGCCTCCTCGGCCTTGCTCAGCTTCGGCTCGGGCTTCGTGAGGATGTCGAACAGCGCCAGCTCCTCCTCTGTGAGGCCTTCGGCGACACCGCGCTTCTCTTCCTCGGTCAACTCGCCGGCGAACTTCAGCAGGTCCGCGAACAGCGCCTCGATGTTCTGGCTGCCGGCGTTGTAGGCGTCGATCAGCTTCTGGAACTTCTCGGCCAGGTCCACCCGCGAACCATTGGCCTTGAGCATCTCAGCCAGCTTGCCTTCGATCAGCCGGCGCAGCTTCTCGGCCTCGGTGCGCTTCCTGCCGTGTGCGAACTTTTCCTGCAATGCGGTGAAGTCGATTTCGGACAGATTGACCAGCGCCTCCGACCGGCTCGCGGGGCCAATGTGGTAGCCCTCGGTGGCGATGGAGTCGTTCAGCAGCTCCTCCACATCGCCCATTACCTCCGAGATGTCGGTCGGATCGGTCTGCGCGCGGATGCGGGCTGCGATGTAGGCGACCAGCACCGAAAGCGGCGCCAGCTCGTTGGCCAACGGGTCCGGCAGGACCGCCTTGAACAACCGCGACACCCGCGAGGCGATCTGCAGGTACTCCCTCTTGTCGCCGTCGCTGACGAGGATGGCTTCCACCGCCTCGTCGATGCGCCCGATGCGCTCGAAGCCCTGCGCCCCGGCGATGGCCTCCAGACTGAAACCGTGCGCCGTGGCGAACGTGCGCGCGCCCTCCAGCGCTTCCCGTAGAGCCGCCACCAAGGCGGACTTGTCCAGAATCGGCTCACCGCCACTCTCGCCGGGCTTGGCGTAGATCGCCAGCGCATTCTGGAGCGCGCGGAAGATGCCGACGTAGTCCACGATCAGGCCGGACTCCTTGCCCGGCGCCACGCGGTTGGCGCGGGCGATGGTCTGCATCAGCGTGTGCGCGCGCATAGGCTTGTCCAGGTAGATCGTGGAGCAGGTCGGCACGTCGAAGCCGGTGATCCACATCGCGCATACGAACACCAGCCGCAGCTTGCCATTGGGGTCCTTGAACTGCTCGTCAAGGTTCTCCTTGAGCATCCGCTGGCGGTGCGGGGTGATGTCCAGCCCCTTCTTCTTCAGGTCCTCAATTTCGTTCTGGCCCTGACTCACAACCACGGCCATGTCCGTCTCTTCCATCAGCCGGATGCGGGCGATCAGCACCTCGCGGTCGTCGCCCCTGGCCTTGGCCAGCTCGGCCTTGAGCTGCGCGATCTCGGCCTGCCAGTGCGCCTGCACCTTGTCGTACATGCGCACGGCGGTGGCCTTGTCGATGCAGACCATCATCGCCTTGCCGCGGTAGCCGCGCCCGGTGAAGTGCGCCACCACGTCCTTGGCGATGGCCTCCAGCCGGTCTTCGCGGGTGATGATGTGGTATTCGCGGCCGAATTCCCGCTCCAGCTTCTTCTCCTGGTCCTCGTCCAACTCCGCGGCTTCCAGCAGGGCCTCCAGGTCGCGGTTGAGATCTTGGTTGGTGAGCTGCACCTCGGGGATGCGGTTCTCGTAGTACAGCGGCACCGTGGCGCCGTCCTCGATGGAGCGGGCGAAGTCGTACACGCTGACGTACTCGCCGAACACCTCGCGGGTCCGCTCGTCGTCGCCCTTGATCAACGGGGTGCCGGTGAAGCCGAGGAAACCGGCGTTGGGCAATGCGTTGCGCATGTTGAGCGCGAAGATGTCGTACTGGCTGCGGTGCGCCTCGTCGGTGATGACGATCACGTCCGAACGTTCCGACAGCACCGGGTAGCTCTGCCCTGGTTCGGTCCGGAATTTCTGGATCAGGGTAAAGATGTAACGTTCATTGCCGCGCAGCAGCTCTTTCAGATGTTCGCCGCTGGTCGCGCGCACGTCCTCGCGGGTCGTAGCGCCGGTGGCCTTGAAGGTCTTGCTGATCTGGTCGTCCAGTTCCTCGCGGTCGGTGACGATCACGAAGCTCCAGTTGCCCTTGAGCGTGCGCAGCACCTTCTGGGTGAAGAACACCATCGACAGGCTCTTGCCCGAGCCCTGCGTGTGCCAGAACACGCCCAGGCGCTTTCGTGCCTGCTCGTTGGACTCCCGCAGCTCCACCAGCCTCACGATGGTGCGGTTCACGCCCAGGAACTGGTGGTTCTTGGCGGTCTTCTTGATCAGCCCGCCGCGCCCGGCCTCGAACACGGTGAAGTTCTCGACGTAGTCCAGCAGCCGGGTCGGCTCCAGCAGGCCGCGCAGCGCGCGCTCCAGCGAGACTTTGCCGGTCTCGGCTTCATCGTCCACGCGCTTCCAGTCGAAGAAGTGCTCCCAGGCGCTGGTCAGCGTGCCCACCCGGGTGTCCGAGCCGTTGGACAACAGGATGAAGGCGTTGGGGTGGAAGAGCTGCGGGATCGACTGCCCGCGGTAGTCCTTGAGGTTGCCGTCGAACGCGCCCTTGAGCGGCACGCTGGGCTTCTTGAGTTCGATGAAGACCAGCGGCAACCCGTTGATGAAGGCCAGCAGGTCGCAGCGGCGCCGATACATGTCGCCCGCCACCCACATCTGCGAGGCGAGGAAGTAGTCGTTGTTGTCCGGCGTGGTCCAGTCGATCACGCGCAGCGTCTCGGTGGTCTGGCCGCCGTGCTCATCGGGCACCGTCACCTTCACGCCGTCCTTGATCAGGTCGTAGACCTCGCGGTTGGCGTTGACGGCGAGCTGCTTGGAACGGTCCCGCGCGAGCTGCTCAATGGCCTGCGCGTAGGCATCCGCCGGCAGACCGGGGTTGAGCCGCTCCAGTGCGGCGCGCAGCCGGCGGGTCAGGATGACCTGGTGTTCACTCTCGCGGCCTTCGGTGCCGTGCGGGCCGAAGGTTTCGGCGTAGAGATTGGCGTGGGTCCAGCCCAGCGATTCAAGGAGTTCGATCGCCGGCTGTTCGACGAGCATCAGCTCGCCGTAGCTGGCGGCCATCTCCCTGATGCCGGATGCTGGGCTCATGCGGCGGCGGACTCCGGATGAGGCATCGCCGACACTTCCAACTCGCCGGAGATGAGCTTGGGGAGGAGGAGGTCGCGGGTTTCTCGCAAAGACCTATTCTTGCGCCGTAGAACTTCATCCAACTGGGAAAGTGGGCGCACGCAGTCCGCAAACTGCGAAGCAAGTGAGGCTGGCGCGGAGACCACAGATCTCTTCATGAGGTCGGACCAATGCCGCTTGTACTCGTGCGTTGTCACAAGCCCTCGCACCAGCGCATAGACGTATTGAACGGGAAGCTCGGAGGCAATAAATGGCACCGTGTTCGGACCCACCGAAAAAGGCGCGACCATGAGCTGCATCTTGCACGTGTGATCGCCGAAGATCACAACAGGCGCGTCAGGTGAAGCGCAGTGCGCTGGTTCGTCGTCATGAAACCCAAGTAGTTCTGCGGTCGACTGATCCACGACCGGCACGGCTCCAGCGGAAAATACTTCTGCCTGCTTGTAAACGCGACCCGCTGGCAGTCTCCTGACGACATCCTTTACCTCGTGGGTTTCCCACCCCTCCGGCACCAGCCCCAGCTCGGACTCGACCATCCGCACGTTCTGGTGGCCGGGGAAGCGGAAGCGGACGAACCACTCTTCGTAGATCCGCCTGGCCATCTCCTCCAGGATCGCGATGCGCCGCGTGTTGTTCTCGATCAGGTCGTCGTATGCGGAGAGGATGGAGGCGATGTGCTCTTGCTGCGCGATTGCCGGCAGTAGAAGCTCGCACTCATCTAGAAATGCCTCAAACTGGAAGTTGCTGATGCCTGTGGACTGCACTTGCCATTGCAAGATGCGACGGTCCTGATAGATCTGACGCAAAAAGTAGTACAGGAATCTAGGAGAAGCCCGCTCCTGATTTACCATCAGCCGCTTACAGAAGCTGGCGGGTATCACATCCGCGCCAAGCTTCGCGAGAAGCTTTTCAGAACAGAACAAGGCCCTGCCGACCAGCTGGTCTTTGCTGCCGCCCGACACCTCGAAGATGATGTCGTCGGGAGCGAGTTTTCTCGTCCTGATGTTCGATCGCTTGTGAAAGCGGAGAGGGATGCCCGTCGTCAAACCAACCGACGCATTGGGGATGTCCGTTCCTCGTATGACTGCTCCTGGCTCTGAGAAATCGCCACCAATCGCATCGCTGCCCCAACCACCACCAATGTAGTTGGCCAGCAGCGGGCGAATAGTCGTTTTTTTCCAACCGTGTTTGGGGTCAACGAGCATCGAGGATCGACTCCAAATTGCTGAGCGTCTCTGCCTCTAGCTCGGATGCGTGCACCGATAGTTGTACGAACTCTTCGCGCAACTCCTCCAGCCGTTCCGCGAAGTCGAAGTCGTCCGCCGCCCGCTCACCGACACCGACGTAGCGCCCCGGATTCAGGCTCCAGCCCTGGGCCTCTATCTCGGCCAGCGTCGCGGCCTTGCACAGGCCGGCCACGTCGGTGTACGCAGACTTCGGAAACTTCTCCGTCAGCAGCGCCTGGCTGTCGGCATCGAACTCCGGTGTCTCGCCGCGATACAGCCGCACGATATTGGACAGGAACTCCAGTTGCTCCGGCGTGAACTCGCGGATGGCGCGCGTCACCTGCTTGAAGTAGGGCCGCGCGTCCACGAACAGCACGGTATCCTTGCGCGTGCCGTGGCGCTTGCCCTTGTCGAAGAACCACAGCGTGCACGGCAGGGCGACGGTATAGAACATGTTGGGCCCGACGCTGACGATCACATCCACCGCGCCGGACTGGATCAGCTTCTTGCGGATCTCCAGCTCGCTGCCACGGGCATCGCCGGCCGAGTTGGCCATGACGAAGCCGGCGCGGCCGGTGTCGTTGAGCGCGGTGTGGAAGAGCTGGATCCACAGGTAGTTGCCGTTGTCCGTGGACGGCAAGCCCAGCGGGAAGCGCCGGTCTTCCTTGAGGCGGTCCTTGTCCACGCCGGAGACGTTGAACGGCGGGTTGGCCATCACGAAGTCGAAGCGGCCGGCGGCCCTGTGCGGGTCTTCGTAGTAGGTGTTGGCCTCGCGGATGTCGCCGGAGAGGCCGTGCACGGCTAGGTTCATCTTGGCCAGCTTGACGGTCTTGGCGTCCTTCTCGGTGCCGAAGACGGTGAGCTCGCTGGTCGGGTTCTTGCTGTGGCGTTCGACGAAATGCGCGGACTGCACGAACATGCCGCCCGAACCGCAGGCCGGGTCGAAGATGCGGCCGTGGAACGGTTGCAGGATTTCCACGATCAGCCGCACGATGCTCTCCGGCGTGTAGAACACCCCGCCCTTGGAGCCCTCGGCACGGGCGAAGCTGCCCAGGAAGTATTCGTAGACCTTGCCGAAGGCGTCGCCGGTGAGGGCCAGCGGGCTGAGCAGGCGCAGCAGTTCGACCAGGGTGGCGTTGGGCAGGCGGTTGTAGCTGCGCGGCAGCACGCCCTTGAGCTCCGGGTTGCCGCCCTCGATCGCCAGCATCGCCTCGTTCAGCGCCTTGCCGACGTTGTCGCCCTCGGTGAGCTGGAGCAGCGAGGAGAAACGGGCGGACTCGGGCAGATAGACCACGCCTTCGGCCTGGTAGTCGGTCTCGTCCAGCTCGTCGGCGTCGAAGCCCTTCTTCAGCAGCGTCTTGTGCGCCTCCTCGAAACGCTTGTCTGCATAGCGCAGGAAGATCAGGCCCAGCACGGGCTCGGAGAAATCAGCCGGGCGCAGGCCGGTGTTGGCCCAGAGTTGGTCCGCCGCCGCCCAGAGTCGGTTTTCCACTGCAGCGAGATCTGCGGCCATGAGTTCCCCAACATGTGTCGATGCGTCCCGTCTCCAGTGTAGCGGCTGGATACGACCGGCTCACTCCTCAAATGCCAATGGGCATCGGTCCAGGGCTTCGCGCGCTCGTTCGGCGATCGTTTGCGGGGTGGTTGAGGGCGCGGTCCGGCGTTATTTCCGCCAGTTCCGCACTGCGCGTTGCCAGCATTCCATGCTCCGGCTATCCGTGTCGGCTTAGCCATAGCTAAAGGCTAGATTGATCAGGATTCAATCATCGCACCCTTAGCAAGTCGCTCCACTTCGTGGTGTACGACGGCAGAACATTCAAAATGTTTCAGGCAGTTCCATGTACGAAATTGGTCCGGTAATCGAATACCGATTCCCAACTTCCAGACTGGCGATGATCGCCTTCAATTCGTCGTGGTATTTCTGCGGCGCCACGATTTCACGCAAGGAAGGGGCTAGCGGTAGATTCGCCAGCTTTCGCCACTCTCGCTCCAAGTAGAAGTTCTCTGGGTGGCCGTCTGGAAGGTCCACGTCCCAGAGCTTGATGAAAGATTGAAGATCTCGCGAAATCAGGGTGGATGCCTCATCCACGGCATCCTGGGCATCTGTCGCCGGCGATCCTGCGGGTCTGCTGCGGATAGCAGGGGTGTCAGGGAAGAAGTGATCGAGCCCGGACAAAACGGTTTTTACTTCGTCGGCGAATCGATTGCCCCAGCATCCGTAACCCCTTTTTGAGGTGGGGATATAGATGGCAGGGCGAGTGCCCCATTGGGCCACCACGGAACGACTGACGCCGACCCCGAACCTGCCGTAGCGCCTGGCGTGAAATGGCAGCGAATCAAACGGTATGTCGCATAGGCACACCACCGTTTGCTCCGCGGGTTCGCCCTTGATGACTGGTCGATTAGGGTCTCGCCGAGTCGTGCTTCCGCCTCGTTGCCCTCCAACCTCGTTAGTGCGCAACTCCATCGATTTCAGGATCGTGCACAAGATGTCGAAATTGGCATCGTCATCATCCGGGCGGCGAAAGCCAACCAAGTGATAGAGAACATCGCTGGCGAAGTTTTGTTTCATGGTGAATTGTCCATGCGCGTATAAATTCACTGGACCCGCAAGAGATCGCTCCACTTCGTGGTGTAGGACGGCGACAGCGCCTTGAGCACCGGCCGCCATTGAGCTTCGGGATTCCGCTGGCGCAATTCACCGGGACGCGCGCCGCCTACCTTCCAACCTGCGGTTCCGAGCCCCATCGTGCCGCGGCCGTACTTGGCGTTGATGCGGTCGAGCACTTCCATTCCGCGTTCCCTGCGCGGATCCGGCGTCGAGAAGAAGTCGGCTTGCCGCTGCCCACACCGCACCAGGTCCGTGAGCCCGATGCCGCCACGCTTGTAGCGTCGGCCAGGCCGCATGATCGACCTAGCCAGCCAGCGCACGGCGAACAGGACGTCGCGGGTGTCCCGGGTCGGAAATGGCAACGGCACAGCGCGCGAGGCGTGCGTTTTGTCGCCCTTGTGCGGGTTGCCGTCCAGCCAGACCCAGAGCGCACCGGCCGCCAAGCCGCGCTGGCGCATCCGCTCGCAGGCGACCGTGGCGAAAGTGGCTAGGGCCTCGTGGACGCCATCGGGGTCGCCCACATCGCGCCCGAACATGCGGGAGACGACGATCTGCTCGCGGTCGGGTTCCTCGAGCTCCAGGTCGCCGCAAGGCACGCCACGAAGCTCCTGTTGCGTCCTCGCCAGCACGACGCCGTAGCGGGCGCGGATGGCGTCGCTGGGGAGCCTGGCGAGGTCTGCGGCCGTCTGGACCCCCTCCGTGGCCAATCGGGCGGCGAACTTCTGCCCAACGCCCCAAACATCCCCCACCGGCAACTGGTCGATGTTCGCCGTCGTGGCGTGGAACACGGCAAGCTCGCCGGCCTTCACCGCGCGTCGGGACTGGATCTTGGCCAGCTTGTTGCCGGCCTTGGCCAGCGTCCGGGTCGCGCCCAGACCCACACAGCAGGGAATGCCGACCCATTGCAGTACCCGCCGCCGGGCCTCGAGGGCAGTGGCGAGGGGATCCTTGAGGCCGACGAGGTCGACGAAATTCTCGTCGATCGAGTAGACCTCCACCCGCGGGAACAGGTCGCGCAGGATGGCCACGATCCGGGCCGAGATATCGCCATACAGCGCGAAGTTCGCCGAGCGCACCTGCAGCCGGTCCCGCACGTCCTTGGGGACCTGGAAGATCGGCGTGCCCATCTTGATCCCCAGCGCCTTGGCCTCCTGCGAGAGCGCGATCGCGCAGCCGTCCGCATTGCCCAGCACCACCGCGGGCTTGTCGCGCAGGGAGGGATCCCAGACCCGCTCGCAACTGACGTAGAAGCTGTTGCCGTCGATCAAGCCGAAGGTTGGCGCCGGCTCAGACATGGAAGTGGACGTTGCTGCGGACCACGCCCCAGACGTCGAGCTCGATGTCCTCCGGTACGACGATGGGCGAGAACCCCGCACTCGCCGCCAGCACGATTCGGTTACCGCGCACATAGAGCTTCTTGACCGTGAAGCCGCCTTCCCAGAGCACCACGACGGTATGCCCGGGACGCGCGCTGATCGAACGGTCGACGATGAGCAGGTCGCCGTCATGGATGCCGTAGTCGACCATCGAGCCGCCGCAGTCGGCGATGACCAGGAACGTCGCTGGCGGATTTGCAATCAGCTTCTCGTTGAGGTCGAGGCGGTCATCCTCGCGGAAGAAATCCTCCGCAGGCGACGGAAAGCCGCAGGCCGCGTGCACGGCCAGCACTGGCAGCGCGCGCTGGGTGAAGACGTCGACGGGGCCGATCAAAGTCGGCGGATCGAGGAGATGATGGGCAGGCATGGCACGGAATCCTCTGGCGCCCGCGACGCATAACATGAGACGCGGGCACGGGAGGCTACGCCCAAGCACCCTGTAGGTCATTAGTCGAGGTGTGAAAGCCTGCACTTCTGGCATCCTTCGATCCATGAACACGCCTGCCCCGGACCTTACTTGTCTAAATGGTTTACTCGATGCCCTCGCAGCGAAGTTGCCCTCGCTCCGCTTGGAGTATCCCGACGTCAGTGATTTCGTCTTAGCTTTCGCCGGCGAAGCCGATGTAATTGAAGATCAGGCAGGAGCGCATGCTCCATACGTCGCAAAGCGACTTCAGGACATGCTTGCGCGATATCACGCTGAAAGAACTGCTCCCCGCATGAGCACTAATACCGAACTGCAAGAAGCCTTCGCATTGGCTGAGCAGGTGGCGTCATGGGGTTCTCATCGACTCAAGGACCTTGAGATCCATACAAACGATATCAACCACCTTGCGGTTGCGTCGTTTTGCATGGTGCATGAACACCAACAAGCAACGCTTGCGCTCCTCAAGATGAATCTAGTGGCACCTAGCATGGCGCTTATGCGCCCCATGCTTGAGGCCTATGTGCGAGGCCTATGGCTTGTTTATGCCACGCAAGATGAGTTCAACCGTTATCAAAAGGGTCAGGACAGCCTCGATCTTGAGAAAGCCATCAAGCTGGTGCGTAAGCGTTCTGGGGAGGAGCGCTATAGTGACTTGCTGCCAGCATGGCTTTCGTCGAAAAAAAGCCTCCACGGCTTTGTACATCACTCGTTTCAAGCCCTAATCCGTCACTCTGACTTTATGCGAACGTCCATCGATGATGTGGTGTCAACGCTTAACTATAGTTCGGCGCTCTCAACGCATGCTTCGTTGGAAATGACCAATATCATGGACAATGACGCCCTTCCCGAGAACAAGATACGTGTGCGAGAGTTAGTTAACACTCTTCAGGCGGAGTTGGTTGCAACGCTCATGTGTCTGGGCTTGGCTAAGATTCAGGAGGATGGCTAATGTGCTATTCCGCCGAAGCCTGGACGCTTTACAACGCCTACATAAAAGAGTTTGGCGCCGACGTCGACATTAAGGCGTTCTGGGAGCTCTACCTGGGCCGCGATGAGAAGTATCGCGTGCGCCACAAGCTTTCGGATGGCACGAAGATCCCCAAGGGAACAGACCTCAACTTTCTGCGGCCACATACCGAGCTCGAGCGAAAGATCCAAGACCTGATCGCCGAATGGAATGGGCGCAAGCTTGCGGAGAGCGAGGATGAATTGGCCGCCCAGCAGGCGCGACTCGCCGCGGCCGAGGCCAAGCTGGCAGTCAAGGAAACCAAGACGGCGCTCAATGAGCAGCGCATCGCTGGCAACAAGATCAAGCAACTGACCCGCTGGATCGAGGACGCCAAGCGCACGAAGCACGTCCCCGAGCGCGATGACCGCATCTTCCCGGACTGGTATGCGCCGGTCCTGATCGTGGAGAACGGCAAGAAGATCGTGCGGCCCATGCGCTACCACTGCAGGCCAGCGGGTATGGATCCGTCTAGCGATCGCATGAAGGACGGCAAGATTTCAGGGAAATACAACGCTCGCCGCGAAAACCTGACACGATTCTGGCGCAACCAGTTCGGTTACACGCACGGGCTGATGCTCGCCGAGACGTTCTATGAGAACGTCGACGACGGCAAGGGCGGCAGCAAGGAAATCCAGTTCCGGCCGCGCACTGGTGAGACCATGTTCATCGCCTGCCTCTACTCGCACTGGACCGACCCGAATGGTAAGGAACCGGATCTGTGGTCCTTCGCGGCGATCACGGACGAACCGGAGCCAGAAGTCGCGGCGCAAGGCCACGACCGCACCATCATCAACATCAAGCCGGAGCACGTCGACGCCTGGCTCAACCCAGACCCGAACAACCTGGATGCGCTGTTCGCGATCTTCGACGACCGCCGCCACCCCTACTACGAATTGGTCAAGGAAGCGGCGTAGTCGTGGTCATAAAGCTCTCCAATCTAGGCTCGAATAATGGAGTGCCGGACTCGGCCTTGACGTGGCCCGAGGTTCTGAGTTTGGTCGCGGAGAACCAGCGTCGGGGCAACCGAGCAGTGACGCGGAAAACGCAGACTGAGCGATACAAGGAATGGGCCGCGAGAGCAAGAACACTACAGAGCACCGACTGATCGAGCAGGTCGTGACCTAACAAACTCATGGAGGATTGAACATGCTGAGCCTGACCCGCGGAACTGGAGAGGTCCTCATGGTGGGAGACACCATCCGCCTCACCGTCGTTGCGGTGGAAAATGGGGCGGTGCGGTTCGGCATCGACGCACCGCGCGAAATTGCAGTGCATCGCGAGGAAGTGTGGGAACGGATTCGCGACGAAGCCGAAGCCGGCGTTAGTCGACTCGTGCCGAATCCGCTTGGCTGACCATCGCCAACGCTGCGGCGAAGGCATTTTCTACCCCGTCCACATCGAAGCCTTGCCGCGAACTCTGGCCGCGACCCCACAGCCGGAACCGATCCCCAGACAGCCGGCTCACCTGCACCACGGTGACGGACTGTTCCGGCGTCACGTAGTAGACCTCCCAAGTGTCGCGATCGTAGTCGCGATCATTGATCGGATTGCGCCATCCATATACCCGTAGCTCCTGAGACAGCGCAGGAAGCTGCACAAGCTCTGGGGGCGGTAGTACGGCGGGAAGCTGCGAGCCGCGCAGAGCGGCGGCTTGGGCGTGTAGGGAGGGCATGTGCCCAGCCTAGTTGGCGCCGTCGCACTGGACGCGATTGGCGGCGCTACGATGGATTCATGAGCCAAGAGCCCTACGAAGCCGTGGAGACACGGGGTGTGGGCTGGGCCGTGTTCGACCCATGGGGCGAACTGCTGGCGATCTTCATAACGGGCGACGACCCCGAACAGGATGGCCGCGACTACGCCGCGCGTTTGAATGATCCGAACTTCAGGCCGAAGCCGCGGTTTTCAGTGGTTCGATGACAGCTTGAGGTAGGACCGGAAGCTCCACCAGGTGCCTGGCGTAGCGATCCAGAAAGACCTTCGCCTTGAGATCGCCCGCACGGGCTGTGGCTTCCAGAGCGGCGAGGTATTCGGCTGGGGTCATGGGCTGGCTCCTGAGAAGAGAGCTCAGGAACAGGGGATGAGTCCTGCGGACCTGGTCGCCGTGGAGTGCGTTGCTGGCGAGCCTACGGTGCGCCTGGACACACGGCTGAGCCATAGGGCGATGCGCCGGTCGCGGGTAGGAAAAATCCTAGGAAGACAAGGTCCCGCTTTAGCGGGGCTTTTGCTATCGAACTTTCTTCGGCGCTTCGGAAATCCTCAAATTTCCATCTCGCACTTCGATCGAATAGCGTTTGATCTTTTCAGCCTGCTTCTCGCTAGACCTTGCCGTAGCCGCACCACTCCTCTCCGATTCGCGAGGAGTCTTAATGCGCCCTCCGTCAAAAATCTGACGACCCGAATTGTAGAAGAGACTAGAACTCATGACCGTATCCCGTATGGCGGTGTTGTAGCTCCGGAGCGTTGAGTAGCTTAAATCCTTCGCCACGCTTGAGGACGCCGATGTGGGTGCGCCCCCCCACCATGGGGATGCCACGGGAAAAGCGTTGCATACCTGATTGGGTGTTTACAAGCAATTCCACTAAATCGACACCGTATTGCGTGGACAGGTTCCCATAATCGATATCGGCACGCGAATTATCCCAAGGCAGCGTGGGCGGCGTGTGTTCAGTTATCTCTAGGTGAAGATCTTCCGGCAGTTCAACGTTGGCACCCTGAAGTGCCCGGGAGATATCAGAAATAGTTGTTGTACGTTGGGTCGCAATAGCTTCCGCCATCTGTCTCGTGGCCGTGATTCGAATCTGAGTATCAACTCCAAGTATCAATCGCTCCACGTTGTCAGCCATTCCATTCCAACAGATTCCCATGTGGTCACCGTGCGGAAACTGTTCAACGACTTGATCGGTTGCGATGTCGATTTTGTAAACCTTTCCGTAATCATCGTTGACACCATGGCCCGCTACGATGAAGTGGATGTTCGGCAAGTAAGGTCGCTGATCCTCTAGGGTGTCGCCGAACTGCCTCATCCAAAGGGCGCGAATGAAGTCCTTGAAGTTCGACGCAACATCTTCAACGGTTGTGAACTTTGTAGATTCCTTGTCGTTCATTCTTCGATAGCGCCTCGCCTGCTCCGCGATCGTGACGTCCTGGATGGTCGCCATGCCAGCAGTTAGCGCCGCCACGCAAGTGTCCTTGCTGTCACCTTCATCTTGATAGAGGCTAAACATCTTGCTTACGCCGCCGAAGACGTTCGTTGCAACTTGAGTGACACCCTGTAGCGGGAAGTACGGCATGCCATCCGCGTCGAGCAATATTTGACCGTCCGGGCCTTTAGCTGGCTGGCATCCCTCTCGGAAGGGGAAGATCACCTGATCCACTACGCTAGAGAGGCTGTCGCAACCGAGGATGATCCCGTCATAGCTCGCAAGCGCGATATTGATCGTCATCGCTTTCCCCTGGGCTCTAAAGGAGAACGTCGAACGCGGGACGGGCCGGCCAGAGGCACTAGAAACGAAAATCGCAAAATGACCCCGGCCATCGCTTCATCGGACAACGGCCGGACAAAAATCGGCCTATTCCCTTAGGGAAGCTGGTCTTCGCCCCGAAGGAAATCGAGGCGATCGCGGGCCCATCGCAAAGGCATCGCATCGACTACGACGAGGGGCCGGTTCGCGGACTCGCGATCCAGACGACCTATTCCGGCGCCAGGCGCTTCCTGCTGGTCTACGTGGCCAAGCCCAACGGCCGCGAGCAGCGCATGGTCATCGGCGAATACGGCCCCGCGCCGAAGCTGTCCGTGGTTGCAGTGCGCGCAGGTCAGCCTCGCGCTGCGTATTGGTCTGCGCCGCCGGATCGACGGCGGCGACGGGGGCGGCCTGCGGTGGTTCCTTGAAGGGGTGAGGAACGTCCAGCACCACGGGCGCCGGCGGTGGCGCCCTGGTCGTCGACGTCGCCGCGATGCCCTTCCCGAGGCCGTAGCCGAGCAAGCGGCCGGCCACGATTCCCAGTACGACGAACCCCGCGATCCGGAGCCAGACAGTACGCTTCATGGCAATCCCGCACCTACGTCGCCGTTAAACAGCTCGAAAGGACTGACGAAAGCCTTAGCCAATTTCTTGCCTGCTTGCATGGCGGGATGTAAATCCTCAGGTGCGGTTCCACCCGCCAGCTCAATTGCAAGCCTCAACAGGCGTGAGTAATTTGCTGATGTAGGCTTCGGGTTATCGAGTTGTTGATCCCGCGTCATTGAGGCATGTAAACCCAATCCCTCGATAGTTAGTCTCATTCCACAAGCTAAAAGAAACTCTGGGTTTTCTTCCTTGGTTCGGCGTGGTGCACGGAAGTTGTCTGTCTGTGCCTCGAGAAAGGACATTACGCCAAGGAGAGTGTTCTGTAGCTCGGGAAGGCCGATATGAACTATCACATCTTCGAAACCTTCAGGAAGCTTGTGGTCTTGGGCGCGTTTGTATCCTGCTGGGTGACCAGTATTCGAATATGATCGCGCCCGGATTTTTGCCAACCACCATGCGTTCAAGAAGTTCTTAGCTGGTGATTCTGAGTCGAGCATAGAGTGGAGTTCACCCATTTTTACGAATATAGCCCTCATCGACTGGATCCACTGCACAAGGTTGTCTCGATGAGCCGCATCGCTCGACGCAGTGTCGAGAATGCGTGCTTGGTACCTCCGAATCTGCTCAATGGCGAAAGAAGTAGATGCTGTGATTTGACCGAGTGTAGCTTCTGGCGCCAACTCTTCTAGGAGCTTTTCAAGCTGGTGCCATTGCTCCTGCTCTAGTGGCGAGCGGGTCAAAACACGTTTGCGGCGTGATTTGGTAGGAAGATTCATCGACGTTATTCGGCGCAAGTGCCTTAGCTCACACTTTGCTGAATCGTGATCGAGCCTTTGGTTGCCTTCGCCTCAAGAACACCCTGCCGGATCCTTTCCACGGCATTCACAGCCGCTTTTGAGGCCCATGCCTCTGGCATCACTCGTCCGTAGGCTGACTGCAATACTTCATAGAGAGTTTCGACCTGTTCCTCAGTTGATCGGGCAGGTTGGTCCGCTCTCGCTGCAACACCAATGGCCATCCGTTTTGCGCATTCTCGCCGCCATGCTTCATCTCGCTCTGGGTAGAATTCGTTGAAGGCGTTCAGCGCAGCGATGAAGTTCGGGTCATTCGGACTGCCGGGGCGGCAATGGAAATCTGAAACAGTGGCTGCATGCGGGTTAGCCAAGGTCGCTCTCCAATCGATCGGTTTTGGTGGCGATGTTCGGTGTCCATGCACCAAGTTGCGCGGCTTCAACGACTTCAGTTGGATGCCCTGCGCTTGATCGTCGCCACTTTTGCGTCGGGATCCTTGCGAAGGTTGTCGAGGTAGTCCGCCCAGGCCTGCATGACCTTGATTCGCTCGTCGTTGAACGTCGTTCGGTCGTAGGCTTTCTGGACGTCGCCGCGCTTGGCGTGCGCGAGCTGGGCTTCGAGAACGTCAAGGTCGATCCCGAGCCGTTCGCGGGCCATGGTACGGAGCGTGCCGCGGAACCCATGGGTGGCGTGCCTGCCCTGGAATCCCATGTCCCTGAGCGCCTTGCTCAGCGCGTCGCGATGGAGGTGCGGCGTCCTCTGTCGGGCGGGCGAGGGGAAGACATAGGTGCCAAGGTCGTCGCCGCGAAGGTCCATAAGCAGTGCGACCGCCTGCTTGGGTAGCGGAACGATGTGGTCGTTCCCAGACTTCATCAGTTCGCCTGGGACGTGCCACTCGGCCGCGTCCAGGTCGATGTGCGCCCATTGCGCTGAGGCGACGATGGCTGGCCGCATGGCCGTGAGGGACGCCAGCAGAAGCGCAGCGCGTGTCGTGGGCGAGGCGTAGGCGTCGATCGCCAGCAGGAGGGGCCGAAGCTCCGCCGGCTTCGTGATCGCGGGGATATGGCCCTTGTCGTGCCGGGCGATGGTGCCGCGCAGGGCCAGCAGCTTGCCGTCCTCACGCAGGCCGCGCTGGATCGCGTAGGTCACCATGCCGCCGAGGTACTGGCGCGCCTTCACGGCCAGGTTGGGTGCCCGCGCCGCGATCTTGTCCAGCACCGGCGTCACGTCCTTGGTGGTGAGCGTGTCGATGCCATGCCGGCGCAGGGCAGGCACCAAGTCACCCTCGACCACCAGCTTGGCCTTGCGGTAGGTCTCAGCGCCAACACGCTTCTGCTTGTGCTCCAGCCACGCCTCCGCGAAGGAAGGGAACCGGGCGAGCTCCCTGCGTTCCTGGGCATCAGCGGACGCCCTACGCGCCTCCATGGGGTCGGTGCCGTTGGCTAGCACCTTCCTGGCATCCCGGTGCCGATTGCGAGCCTGCTCGAGGGTGACCTCGTCGTAGCGGCCGAGCGCCAGCATCTTGGGCTTGCCACCGAACCTGTAGCGGTAACGCCACAGCTTCGATGCGTTCGGTGTGATCTCGATGCACAAGCCGCCGCCATCAGCGACGCGGTACAAGCTCTCGCGCGGTTTGAGTGCCTTGATCGCCTTGTCGGTGAGCATTTGTGGTCGCGAAATGCAGGGAAAGCCGTCTACTCACACTTCTACGCACACATGACTCCGGAGGCAAGCGATACCCGACGAACGGTCGCGGAATTGCACGGAGTGAAGAAGGCGCCCGGATTTCCGTGTATTCCAGAGCGAAGGGCAACAAAAAACCCGCCAGCGGCGGGTTTCTCGATCTCGAACGTTGGTGCCCAGGAGAGGACTCGAACCTCCACGGTTTTACCCGCTAGTACCTGAAACTAGTGCGTCTACCAATTCCGCCACCTGGGCGATCAAGGCCGCGCATTCTGGACATGGCGGCCATGCTTG
>Ga0209023_10002983_pt1 | contig 20497 bp, 18 predicted proteins | sample LakOneMetagenome_FD_187468 | JGI IMG/M metagenome (GOLD analysis project Ga0209023, IMG submission 187468) | Freshwater and sediment microbial communities from Lake Erie, Canada (SPAdes) (version 2) | ecosystem: Environmental > Aquatic > Freshwater > Lentic | place: Lake Erie, Canada...
CTGACATCGATGGTGAGATCGGAGCCGTCGTTCTCGTACAGCTGGATGTCCATGTTCTGCCCGGTGTCCGAGTCGCCGGTCTGGCAGTTCTGCGTGGTCGGCGCCGGCCCGACGTTCCACGGCGTCATGGCGGTGTTGCAGTCGTAGGTGGTGCCGCCGGTGCCCCCTCCGAGCCGCACGATGATCGTGCCGGTCGCCGTTGCGTTGCCGCTCAAGTTCCCCTGGCTGGCGCTCGTCCGCGAGGCAACGGTCGCATTGGCCGGAAGGCCTCCGCCGGTGATCGCGACCACCCGTGTGCCGACATCGCCGGGGATGGTTCCGGCGTTGAGCGGGCCCCCGGCCGCGACCGTGAAGATCGACGAACCGCTGGTGAGGTTGATGGTCATGTACCGGGCGTAGTTGGACGGCACACCCCCGTTGTTCGAGCCCCGGGGGAGCGAGACGAGGTCGTAACCCTGGATCGTCAGAGGGACTCCCACGTCACCCTGGCCCACATCCACCGCGTACTCGTAACCGGCGGAGCGATACAGCGGGTTGACCCCCGAGCTGTCACAGCCCGAGCCGGTGCTCCCGCCTCGCGGACAACGGGTGCTGTACGGATCACCATCGGCGAACGATGCGTACGGTGCATTGGCTGCGGTCCAGAGCAGAGGCTGCGGCGCGCAGGACCCGGAGTTGACCGGCTGCGAGCCCGGACACAAGGTGGGGTCGATGTCGTTGCCCATCTTGTTCGTCGGGCTCCCCATCGGGATGGGCTTGTTGAACGCCGCCGTGGCATTTCGGCTCATGTTGAAGGCGCTGCTCTGGAAGACCTTGGAGAAGTACCGCGGCGCCGGCTGGACGATCGTGACCTTGTACTGGGTGGGGTTGCCGGCAACCGTCGACGGGGTGACGCCAGTCGTGTAGCCGTTGGCCTTCGCAATGCGCGTGGCCTCTTGCGCCGCTTTGATGGAATCGGGAAGCCACACCACGCCCGCCATGGACGCCGCATCCGCGGCTCGTTGCTGCCGCGACCCCTGGGCGTACCATGCGCCGAGATCGACCGAGAGCGCGAGGAAGATCATGATCGGAATGATCATCATTGCGGTCAGCGCCATCGCGTAGCCACCATCGCCCCCCAAGGCGAGGGCGCGGTCCTCTTCGCCGGCGAACCGACGATGGCGAGCAGCAGGCGACGTGTGACGCACGGTCACGCGTCCCTCGTGTTCGACTGTGAACGAATCTGCTTTCGGCATTCTTGGTCCTCCCTCGACCCTACGCGGGCTGGGGTTCGACACGGACAACGACCTTGTCCGTCAGCGTGAACGAAGTACGAAAGAGCTTGGTCATGGGTGTGTAGACGACCTCGGTGTACACACCCAGGTAATCCGGAGGCCCCGTCAACGCGTTCTGGCGGTTGGCCGGGCAGTAGAAGCGATCCCACCCGGTCGTGCAGCCGGCACCGGCCTGGACGAAGCTCGCGGTGTAGGCGTTCGTCACCTGGAAGTTGTTGTACACGTTGCAACCGATGGTGAGCGAGGACACTCCGGCACCGGAGTTGCTCATCGGTGTGGTGAGGCAGGTTGGGTTCACTGCGCCGTTCTCGTCGGTCTCGAAGACGATGGCCTTGAAGATCGTCGAGCTCGTCAGGTCGACCGTGCCGGCAGCGATCGTCGAGAGCGCCGCCTTGTCAGCCGTGGTGTTGGGGCCGAGCACGGCAGCGGCGCGCGCACCGTTGCGCGTCGCTCCCTGCAGCACGATCCGGTTGCGGAACCCGACGCCGAAGTCGAAGGACCCCGCCAAGATCGCGATCAAGAGCGGGGCGACGAGCGCGAACTCGACGAGCACGGCTCCCTCGTCCCGACAGCAACGCCGCGAGGCAGCGTCGCGCAGGCGGGCGCGAAGCGTGTTGTTGTTCACGCGTTCCCCTCTCATGCGCTGAGCTTCTGGGGCTCGAGGCGGGTGATGGTGGTCTCGGAGAGCGTCTTCGTGCTGCCGAACAGCTTGCTGATGTACTTGTGGTTCACCGAGATGTAGATGCCCAAGTAGTCGGGTCCAGGAGGATCAGGGTTGACCGCCACCGATCGCGTGTCCGGGCAGTACCCCCTCGAGTAGCCGGTGGCGGTGCAGTTGTACAACGGCTTGTTCACCAGCGGGAACAGATCGGCATCCCAGTCCGTGAGGGGCACGTAGGTGTTGCACGGCGCCGATCCGGTGACCTGGGTCCGGACCACTGAGTTGGCGCAAGCCGCGGGAGCGACCGAGGCCGAAGGTGGCGTCGCGACGGCCTTGAACACAACGAGGTTCAAGATCTGATCCCTGGGAATCGCCCCCATCGCCTTCTTGACGTCGCTGATGATCTCGTAGTCCGTCCCGGGATCGTTGCCGAGGATCGCGGCAGTCCGCGCGCCGTCCTGTGTCGAAGCCGACAGCGTCATGTAGGTGCGGAACAGCAGACCCGACTCGAGGATGCCGAGCAACAGGAAGAGCAGAACGGGTGTGACGAAGGCGGCTTCAACGAGCGCAGCACCTTCATCGCCCGCGCAACGACGCGGCGTCTGAGAACGCACGACCATGGGGAGACCTTTCCTCAAGCGCAAACGGGATCCCGTACGGGGTTGCGGCCGGTCTCTATCCGAAAGGTTCACTTTCGCCGGCCGTACCGATTCCGATGGAACACCGAAACGCTACAGCGAGTTGTCTCGACGTTTGTAGCACGAATGGCCCGGAAATGGTACCGCTCACCGCGGTTTTTCCGTGACGCTGGGCCATGTGGCTAGTCGAACGGGTCAGTTGACCTACTCGGTGAGGATGTCGACCAGCTTGCGCCCGCGCCGACTGCCGAACTTCACGGTGCCGTCGGCCGTGGCGAACAAGGTGTCGTCGCTGCCGCGACCCACGTGCTCACCAGGGTGGATGCGGGTGCCACGCTGACGCACGAGGATCGTGCCGGCCGTGACGGTCTGGCCGTCAAAGCGCTTGACGCCGAGGCGCTGGGCTTGGGAGTCGCGGCCGTTGCGGGTGGAACCGCCGCCCTTGGTCTTGGACATGGGCCCCTATCCCTTCGTGATGCCGGTGATCTCGATCGTCGCGTACTGCTGACGATGGCCCCACCGCTTGCGCTGGTTGGTCTTGTTCTTGTACGTGAACCCATCGATCTTCGGGCCCTTCGTCTCGCCGACGACGCGGGCGGAGACGGTCGCCCCGCTCAGCTGCGAGGTGGTCGACAGGACGTCACCCCCGTCAACGAGCAACGTGGGCGTGAAATCGATCGTGTCGGTGTTGGGAGCCAGTCGTTCGACGTCGAGCTGCTGGCCCTGTTCGACGCGATACTGCTTTCCACCGGTCTTTATGACGGCATACATAGGGGCGCCACCCTAGCGGATGCCATCCGATGCAGCCAAGCCGGCGCCGGCGCGCATCCGGGCCGCCGGCAGGCTGCCCCCCCTTCCCCCACCGCCACTGCCTAAGCTCCACGCTGAGGGACACCGCCTGGGGGACCTGATAGACAGGCGGACCCAGCATCGAGCCCCACTGCGGTCGCACCTTGCGGCCCGGGCTTCTCGTCGTGGAGGAGATCGTCGCATGTCCACATCGCGCTTGACCCGGGTGCTGCTCTTGACCGGTGTCCTCGCCGCGAGCGGGCTCGGCTCAGCCTGCAGCAAGACCCCCGACGCCGTGACTGCGGGGACCACCCAGCCGGCAACCACGACCGCGACCAAGGTCGATGCCGCCAGCGCCGGCGGCACCAAAGCAACGTGCGAACCCGCCGCGCTCATCCCGGTGATCCAGAAGAAGTACGCCGACGCGGGCGTGGATCACCTCGTGTGCCTCGCGCCCAACGCGATCATCACGGTCAAGACAGGCGCGGCGGACACGGTGGCGTTTCTGGCCCAGCAGAGCGGGCAATGGGCGGTGATCGTCGATGGGCCAGCAGCCGACGCCGAGTCCCTCAGGCCGAAGGACTTCCCCGAGTCCTTGGTCCGGTCGTGGCTCGACAAGCGGACGCCGGCCCCGGAGCGAGCGGCGTCGGACCAGCCGACAACCACGAAACGGGGGCGCACGGGCAGCGGCCCCGACCAGCAGTGCTCGGGCGAGGGCGCTGACGTCAAGTGCGTGACGGTGACCACGGCGAAGGAGACCACGACGAGGCCGCCGACGACGAAGCCCACGGTCACCGAGCCACCGCCCACCCCGGCGCCGACGACCCCGCCCACGACGTTCAGCCAGTTCTGCCTCGAGAACCCGCTCGACCCGTCGTGCTCCGGGAAGAAGTGATCTGCCAGCGATGATCTAGAGGATCAGGTCCTCGTCAAGGGTGAAGCCGCGGCCGGCGCACTCCGGGCAGGTCGTGGAGAAGGACTCGAGCAGGCCCTCGCCGATGCGCTTGCGGGTCATCTCGACGAGGCCGAGCTGGCTGATGTCGAACACCTGCGTGCGGGTCTTGTCGCGGGCGAGTGCGTCGCGGAACGCCTTGATGACCTCGCGGCGGTTCCCCTCGATCTCCATGTCGATGAAGTCGATCACGATGATGCCGCCGATGTCGCGCAGGCGCAGCTGCTTGGCGATCTCCTCGGCCGCCTCGAGGTTGTTCCGGAACACCGTCTCCTCCAGGCTGGACGAGCCGACGTTCTTGCCGGTGTTGACGTCGATGACGGTCAGCGCCTCGGTGTGCTCGATGATGAGTGATCCGCCGGAGGGCAGCCACACCTTGCGGTCGAGGGCGCGGTGGAGCTGCTCGTGGACGTGGTGGCGCTCGTACATCGAGAGCGGCTCGACGTTCGTGTCGTAGAACTGGACGCGGTCGGCAAGCGCCGGCGAGATGGCGTTGACGTAGGACCGCACCTCTTCGAACAGCGCCTGGTCATCGATGACGATCCCGCGGTAGTCCTGGTTGAACTCCTCGCGGATCACGCGCACGGCCATGTCCGGCTCGCGGTAGAGCAGCGCCGGGGCCGGCGTCTTCTGCGCGAGCGCCGAGATCTGCTCCCACTGGTGCGAGAGCTGCAGCACGTCGCGCTCGATCTCCTCGGCGGTGACGCCCTCGGCCGCTGTCCGCACGATGAGCCCGTGCCCCTTGGGCCGCACCCGGTCGAGCACGTTGCGCAGGCGCTTGCGCTCGTTGTCGGGCAGGCGCTTGGAGATGCCGTAGGTCGTCGAGTTCGGGATCAGCACGACGAAGCGGCCCGGCAGGGACACCTCCTGGGTCAGGCGCGCGCCCTTGTGGGCGATGGGGTTCTTGGTGACCTGACACAGGATCGTCTGCTTCGGCTTCAGGATCTGCTCGATCCGGGCCTGGCCCTTCTCCTCGATGTCCTCGGCGTCGTACTGGACGTCACCGCGGTAGAGCACGGCGTTCTTCGGCGTCCCGATGTCGATGAAGGCCGCCTCCATGCCCGGCAGCACGTTCTGCACCTTGCCGAGGTAGATGTTGCCGTGGATCTGCGCGATGTCGTCGGCTGGGCGCGAGACGTAGTGCTCGATGAGGTTGCGGCCCTCGAGCACGGCGATCTGCGTCGCCTTCTCGGTCACGCTCACGGCCATGAGGTACCGGCCCACGGGGCGACCCTTGCGCTCACGGCCGGCCCGCTTCTTCAGGTCCTTCTCGTCGAGGTCCAGGTCGAGCGGCGCGTCGGGCATCTGCGCCTCGATCGGTCGCGGCGCCTTGCGGTTGCCACCCTTTGCGCCGCCACGACCACCTGCAGACCCGCCACGCGACCCGCCCCCGGGGGCACTGGTTCCTGATCGTGCCTTGCCGGCGACCGGCGCATCAGCCTCTGCACCGGCGCCACCACCACGCCCACGGCCGCCACGACGCCGACGGTTGCCCGCCTTCGCGTCGTCGTCGCGATCGGTCGTCGGTGCCTTGCCCGCCGGAGCATCGCTCGCGGCCGGCGCGGGCCGGGTGTCGCCGATGCGGGGCTTGCGCACCAGCGCCGCCTCAGCGGCCGCCGTGGAGCGCGGCTTGTTCTGGTTCGGGCGGTCCGGCAGTTCGTCGGGTTCGCGGTCTGCGTCGTTGGACGCGGCGTCGTCGGACGGGCGCCGGCGGGCCCGCGCTCCTCCTGCATCCCCGTTCGAGGACCGATCGGCTTTCGGCGTGCGACGGGCCGCGCTCGCCCCGGCCCCTTCGCGCTCGGTGTCCTCGATGGGCGCGTCAGCGGCGCCGCCACTGCGTTCCTCGTCCGAGCTGGAACTGTCTGCGTCCGAGGCTCCGGCGGGGCGGCTGCGGTTGCGCCCACCACGCGATCCTCGACGCCGCTTGTTCGGGTTGTCCGGCGTGTCGCTGTCGGCGCCACGGTCGTCGCTGTCACCGCCCCCGGCGGTCACCGGCGCCGCCGCGTCGACGGCGGTCCCCCGCTCCGGGCGGCCGGCGACGTCATCGCTCTTCTTGGGCGCGGCGGCCTTCGGTGCGGCGCTGGCCCCGGGCTGGGACGCGCCCTCAGCGGCGCCGACCGGCGGGACGGGGGCGGTCGCCGGTGTCGGCGTTGATGCGGAGCCGGCGCCCGGGGGCGCGGTCGGCTCGCCACTGACCACGGGATCGGTCATTGGCGTGTTCCCTTCTCATGACGCACGCGCGTGCACGTGCGGTGCCCGTGTCGCGTCGAGCGAGAGAGGCTCTCGCCGCGCGCCATCGAGCACGATCCATTGATGCGTCCTGCAGACGAGACCCTCTTCGAGGGGAACGTCGCTCGCCATGACGTTCGCCATCGCGTTCAGCAGCTCCTGGGGTCGGACCCCTCGGGGCTGCGTGGCCAGTTCCGTCTCGAGCAGCCCGTCACCACTCACCGCGAGCTCGAGGATGGCAGGACGGATGTCGTCGACGACCGTCTTGCCCTTCCGCTCGCGGCTCACCGGCAGCTCGGTGGCCGCCAACACCCTCTCCACTGCGACGTGCCGTTCGGCAACGGCCAGCCCTGGTACCTCGATGCGCCACCGGCAGGCGATGACGGCTTCTTGCAGCGACGGGAGCGAACGCTCGATCACTGCTGCTGCCTCGACGTCCATCCCGGCTGGGAGCAGCGGGGACAGGAGCGCGGGCAGCGTGGCGACGTCGACGTCCGAGCCCTCCGGCTCGCGGAGGTCGACGTCGAGATATTCGCCCCAGGACTCGTGCCCGGTGGAAAGGGCGAGCCCGAAGTGCATCTTCGGACGGGGTGAGAAGCCTTCGGTGAGCGCGATCGGCAACGCGGCGCGCCGCAGCGAACGCTCCCAGATGCGCGCCACGTCACGGTGGCTCGTGAAACGGACCTTGCCCCGCTTCGTGAAGCGGATGCGCACCCTCATGCGCCGACTCCGGCCGCGGTCGGCGATGCCACGCCCGCGCCCCGCGCCTTCGCCGGGAGGAGCGTCACCGGCACGTCGCCACCGACGCTGAGATCCTGACCGGTCCCCTGGCTCCCACCCGCGGGCGGCGTCGCCGATGCGACGACATGCTCGATCGAGTAGCCGGTGCAGGCCCCGCAGTCATAGCAGGGGGTCCACCGGCAGTCCTCGAGGCCGAGCTCGTCGAGGGCGTCCTTCCAGTCGGTCCAGAGGAAGTCCTTGTGGAGCCCAGCCGACAGGTGGTCCCACGGCAGCACCTCGTGCTCGGTGCGGTGGCGGTACACGTACCACTCGAGATCGAGGCCGTGGTGCGCCATCGCCTCGGTCCAGAGCGCCAGGTCGAAGTGCTCGGACCACTCCTGGAAGGTGCCGCCACGGCGCCACACCTCTTCGATGACCGGGCCCAGGCGACGATCGCCCCGGCTCACGAGGCCCTCGATGATGCTGGCCTTCGGGTCGTGCCACTTGAGCTGGACGGACTTGTGCTTGCGCAGGTCGTCACGCAGCAGGTTCACCTTGCGCTGCAGCTCGACCTGGGTGTTCTGGCCGAACCACTGGAACGGGGTGAAGGGCTTGGGCACGAACCCACCCACGGAGAGGGTCACCGAGGCGCTGTGCTTGTGGTGCTTCTTGCCGATCTCGACGACGTTGCGGCCGAGCTCGGCGATGCCGAGCGTGTCCTCGTCGGTCTCGGTGGGCAGCCCGGTGAGGAAGTAGAGCTTCATGCGCCGCCAGCCCTGCGAGTACGCCGAGTCGACGGCCGCGTAGAGGTCCTCCTCGCGGATCAGCTTGTTGATGACCTGACGCATGCGCCAGGTGCCGGCTTCAGGGGCGAACGTGAGGCCGGTGCGGCGGGCCTTCTGGATCTGAGCGGCGATGCCGACGGTGAAGGCGTCGACCCGCAGCGACGGGAGGGAGACGGAGACCGGCGAGGCCGTCGAGCCGACCGTTCCGCCCAGACCAGCGTCGAGGAGCGGGTTGCCGGTGTTGCCGCCGCAGCCGCCGTCGACCGTCTCGGTGACGATCTTCTCGATGCCGCTCATGTCGGCGGTGGAGAGAGACGTCAGCGCCACCTCGTCGTAGCCGGTGCGCCGCAGGCCCTGGTCGATCATCTGGCGCACCTGATCAGCGGGGCGCTCGCGCACGGGGCGCGTGATCATGCCCGCCTGACAGAACCGGCAGCCCCGGGTGCAGCCCCGGAAGACCTCGACGTTGAGGCGGTCGTGGACCACCTCGGTGAGCGGCACGAGCTGGTTCTTCGGGTAGGGCCAGTCACCCAGATCGGCGATGGTGCGCTTCTCGACCCGCGCGGGCACGTCGGGGTAGCGCGGGGTGACCGCCATGAGGTCGGCGCCGCGGTACTCCACGTCGTACATCGACGGGACGTACACACCGGCGATGTGGCTCAGCTCGCGCAGCACGTTCTCGCGTGAGCCCTCGGTACGCCCGCTGGCCTTCCAGCCGCGGAGGACGTCGGTGATCTCACTGACCACCTCTTCGCCGTCGCCGAGCACGAAGAAGTCGACGAAGTCGGCGAGCGGCTCGGGGTTGTACGTGCAGTGCCCGCCCGCCGCGATCAGCGGGTGCTCGGGCCGGCGGTGCTCGCTGCGCACGGGGACGCCGGCGAGATCGACGCAGTTCAGCAGGTTCGTGTAGACGAGCTCGGCCGAGAGGTTGAACGCCAGGATGTCGAACTCCCCGGCCGGCCGGTGCGTGTCCACCGAGAACAACGGGAGGTTCCGGGCCCGGAGCAGCGCCTCGAGGTCGGTCCACGGGGCGTAGGAGCGCTCGGCGACCGCGTCGTCACGCTCGTTGATGATCTCGTAGAGGATCTGCAGACCCTGGTTCGGCAACCCGATCTCGTAGGTGTCCGGGTAGAGCAGGAGCCAGGCGACCTTTCGCTCATCGTGATCGGGACGCTGTGCGCCATCTTCGAGACCGATGTAGCGGGCCGGTTTTTGGACCTTCGCGAGGATTTGTTCGAGCTGTGGCCAGATCGAGGACATGTTGGGGGCAGGCTACCGGACCAGCCCCGGCGAGACGGAACCGTCGCCGCGACGGCCTCGGAACACCGGCCTGTGCCGGGTCATCGGCCGGCGTGCACCGCCGCCGCCCCCATCGGTTCCCGACAGGACCCCGACGAGCGCGATCGCAACGACCACGGCCGGAGGCGCGACCTCACGGCCGCTCCGGACCCTTCTCGGGCTTCTTGCCGGGCTCTGTGCTCGGCGGGACCTTCACCGTTGTCGGCGGGGTCACGCTCGTCGGCGGTGTGGGCCGGGCCGTGCTGGGCGGCACGACAGGCGGCTTGGTCGACGGCGGCGCGACCGAGGAGGTGACACCGCCCGGGTTCCCCGGCTTGTCGCCGCCGTGTCCCGGCGCCTCGGCGGACTTCCCCGGGGCCTCGCCGGTGTGACCCGGCGCCTCGGCGGACTTCCCCGGGGCCTCGCCGGTGTGCCCCGGTGCCTCGTCCGACCGCCCGGGGTTGTCCTCGCCGTGGCCGGGGGCATCCTGGGAACGACCGGGATCGGTGGCCTGCCCCGGGCTGTCGGCTGACTGGCCCGGGTTCTCGCCGCCCCGGCCCGGCGCGTCGTCGGCCGCGCTGCCGGTCCCGTTCCCGGTCCCCGGCACCGTCGTGGTGGCGGCGGGCTGGCTCCCCGCCGGAGGCGCCTCGGGATCTGTCGTGTGCAACTGCAGCCCGAGCGGCCGCACCGCGGCTGCCGCCGCGTTCTGCAGGGGGCCGGGCAGGACGCCCGCCGCCGCCAGCCCGATCGACCCGGCCATCGTCGCCGCGACGATCGCACCGGCCACCGCCGCACGGCGTCGACGGATGCGGCCGAGCGGCGCCACGACGGCGGCCGCGCTCGTCTCGCGAACGGCGATCATGCGGGCCAGGTGCTGCTCCTCGACCGCTGCCGCGGGCGCCACGAGGTAGAGGCGCCGGAGCTCAGCTACAACCGGCTGCAACCGCTCGTCGGTCGGGTCGTCGAGCAGATCGCCGACGTCGGCACGTTCATCATGGGCATGGATCGGGTCCACCGGGGACGGCTCCTCGTTCATCGTCGACTGCCGCCATCCGACCCTGACGTGCGCGCTGTCACTGAGTGATCGGACGCCGAGCGCGAATCGATACGGCGGCGACGACCGCTCGCGACGATCGTGTCCCCGTCACGATCGCCGACCAGCGATCCGTCGCCGTCCAACGCCTTGGCGAGGTTGGCCGTCGCTCGCCGCAGGAGGGCCTTGACTGCGCTGATCGGCTTGTCCATCACCCTCGCGATGTCGGGCACGCTGAGGTCCGCCAGCGCCCGCAGCATCATCGCCTCGCGTTGGAGGTCGGACAGCTCGTCCATCGCGTCCGCCAGTTCCCGGCAGGCGAGGTTCGTCATCACCTCGCGCTCGAGCGGCATCGGCGACTGCTGGTCCCGCGCGTGGCCCGGCTCCTGATCCGTCGCCTCGATCGCCACCGGTTCGGGCTGTCGCACCCGCCGCCGGACGTTGTCGACCATCCGGCGATGGGCGATCGTGAGCAGCCACGACCGAAACTGCTGCTCGGTCCCGGAGAACGCGTCGAGCCCTTGCACGAGCGACACGAACACGTCACCGGCGACATCGTCCGCGTCGGCCACCCGGTTGCTGCGGAGGTACCCGAGCACCAGCGGCGCCACGTCGCGGTAGAGCGCCGTCAGCGCGGCCGGATCGCCAGCTCGCGCTGACGCCAGGACCTCGTCGAAACCCTCTCCAATGGCCACGTCGAGGCCGCTCTCACCTTTCCGGCAGCGCCAAGGGCCGGCGCACCCACACCGACCGTAGAGCCATCGACGACGAGATCACGGGGGACATGGGCCGTTCGACCCATATCCCCCGGGCGTCGGTGCCCGCCGATGCGACACCGCCCGACTGCGCGCCACATCGAGTCGCCGGCGAGGTGAGGTCGGTGACCTCACCGGCTCCTCGATGCGGCACTGCAGAGGAGCAATCGGCGGCGGGTCCGGTTTCGACACCCCCGTACTCGAGGTTCTCGCGCCGCAACCGCGCGTGTCGGCCCGCGCGGACCGCTGGTCCGGACTGCTACCGGAAGCGCCGCATGTGGATGTTCTGGACGAGGCCGACGCCGACGAAGCAGGCCAGCGTGGTGGAACCGCCGTAGGACATGAAGGGCAGCGGGATGCCCGTGACCGGCATGATGCCCATCGTCATGCCGACGCTCTCGAACACCTGGAAGACGAACATGGCCAGCACCCCGACGCACACGAGCTGACCGAACTGATCTCGGGCGAGTGCGGCGGTGCGCCATATCCGCCAGATGATCACCCCCATCAGCACCAGGAAGCTCGCGGCGCCGACGAAGCCCAGCTCCTCCCCCACGACCGTGAAGATGAAGTCGGTCTGCTGCTCGGGCACGTAGCGCAGCTGGGTCTGCTTGCCTTCGAACAACCCGTCGCCGGTGAGCCGACCACGCGAGATGGTGATGATCGACTGGTTGAGGTTGTACGCCGTACCGGACTTGTCCTGGGCGGGATCCAGGAACGTCGTCAGGCGGGACTTCTGGTAGTCCTTCAACACGTTCGAGTGCAGCACGCCGACGATGCCGACGACCCCGACGATGCTGAGCAGCACCAGGTGGCGGGCCTTGACCCCGGCGACGAGGAACATGGCCATCACGATGGCGATGAAGACGAGCGCGGTGCCGAGGTCCGGCTGCAACATGATCAAGCCCATCGGGAGACCGGCGGCGAGCAGCGCGATGCCGAGTCGCCGCAGGTCGATGTCACCCCGCCAGGTCGCGAGCAGGGCGCCGAGCCCGATGATGAGGCCGATCTTGGCGAACTCCGAGGGCTGCAGCTGGAAGGTGCCGATCGCGAACCACGCCTGCGCGCCCTTGGAGCTGGAGCCCAGCGGCGAGACGACGAGGAACAGCAGGAAGCACACGCCCGCGTAGATGAACACGGCGAAGTCGCGTATGCGCTGGTAGTCGACCGCCGCCGCCACGACCATGAGCGCGCAGCCGATCGCCATGAACGTGCCCTGACGACGGAGGAAGTACGTGTCGGCTTCGGCGTCGCTGCCCTTGGTGGCGCTGAACACCATGAGCGTGCCGAGGCCGGCGACCAGCAGGGTCGCGATGAGCAGCACGGGATCGACGTGGCGCAACGGCGCGGACGCGTCGCGGCGGTCCGATCCGCCGGCCACCGACCGGTTGACGGTGGGCAGCGCCATCAGGGATCCTCCCGCGTGGTGGCGGGGTCGGGTGGCGGTGTCGCCACGAGGCCGGCGCCCGGCGTCGGTGAAGAGACCGGTGTCGAGGTCTTCGGTGCCGTGTACGCCGTCGTCGGCGTGGTGTACGCCGTGGTCGGAGTCGTGTACGTGGGCGTGGTGTACGTGGGCGTGGTGTACGTCGGTGTCGTGTAGCTCGTCGTCGGCGTGGTGTAGGTCGGTGTCGTGTAGGACGTCGTCGGGGTGGTGTAGGTCGGCGTCGTGTAGGCCGTGGTCGGTGTCGTGTAGGTCGGCGTCGTCGTCGCCGTGGTGGCGCCGCCCGCCGTGGTGGTCGCGGTGGTGGTCGCGGTGGTGCCGCTCGCGTTGGGGCAGTTCGGCGTGGTCTGGCCCGGTGCCGTGGACGTCGTGGTCGAGCTCGAGGTCGTGCTGTTGGGGTCCGGACACGCCGGGTCCTTCACCTGCCCCGAGACCAGGTCGAAGATCGACCGCACGATCGGCCCGGCGGCGTCGGCGCCGAAGCCGGCTTGCTCGAGGACCGCGACCGCGACGAACTGCGGGTCCGTCGCCGGTCCCCCGGCGACGAAGAGGGACGTGTCGGCCTTGCCCGTGACCTGCGCGGTTCCGGTCTTGCCGAACACGGGCCAGTTCTTCTGGTCGAACCCGGTGAACAGCTCGGTCGCGGTGCCGCCGCGGGCCGAGGTCACGCCGTCGAAGCCCTCGCTGAGCGGCTTGTACACGTCATCAGGGATGTCGAAGCGGGCGACGATCGCATCGTCGATGCGGCGAGCGACGCCGCAGCGCGCGTCGGCCGGGTCACACGTCTCGAGCACCGGGTCGGTCGGGTTCGCCCCGGGCTTGAGCACGCGGGACACGATGGTCACCTGGTGGCGCACGCCCTTCATGGCGAACGTGGCGTAGCTGTCGGCCACCTGCAGCGGTGTCGCCAGCACGTCGCCCTGCCCGATGGCGAGGTTCACGTTGTCGCCGGCGTACCACTTGTCGCCGTCCTTCGATCGTTGATCGGCCGGGAGCGACTCCCAGAACTGCTTCTTCCAGGCGGGGTCGGGCACGACGCCACCGAGCTCGCCGGGGAGTTGCACGCCGGTGGGCGCGCCGTACCCGAACTCGCGGGCGGACTCCTGGATGCCGTCGCCGAACTTGTCGCGACCTCGCCAGAACTGGTCACCGAGGCTGTAGAAGTACGTGTCGCTCGAGATCGTGATGGCCCGTGACATCTGCACCGGGCCGTTGACCGCGTTCTGGGCGTTGCGGAACTCGCGGTTGCCCACGGTGTAGACGCCGCTGTCGTTGTAGTAGGTGTTCGGGCTGATGACACCCTTCGTCAGCGCGGCGTGCGCCGTCACCAGCTTGAACGTGGAGCCCGGCGCATAGAGGCCGGCGATGGCGCGGTTGATGGTCGGGTTGTCGGCCGGGTCGCCCTCGGTCCACTGCCGGTAGCGGTCGCTGTTGATGCCGTTGACGAACTCCGTGGGGTCGTAGGTCGGGTATGACGCCATCGCGACCACATGGCCGTTGCGGGGGTCGAGCACCACGCTCGAGCCGACCTTGCCCTGGGCGACGTTCCCGTCCCGGGTGTAGCGCCCGCGCAGCCCTTCGAGCTGCTCGGCGAGCTTCTGCTCGGCGGTGCGCTGGACGTCCATGTCGATCGTGAGCTGGATGTCGCTGCCCGGCACCGGCGCCCGGTAGTCGGCGGTGAGCTCGCGCACGACCTTGCCGTTGCGGTCCACCTCGACCTTGCGCACGCCCGGCGTGCCCCGCAGGTCATCTTCGAAGGTCTTCTCGACACCGGTCTTGCCGACCGACGAATCGGGCTCGTAGGGCTTGGCCACCGCAATCTTCGGGTCTTCGACGGTGCCCATGCGAGCCTTCAGCTCGTCGCTCGAGATGCGCCCGACGTAGCCCACGACGTGCGCGGCGAGGCTCTTCTCCGGGTAGTACCGCACCGACTCGCGCCGCACCTGGATCGCGGGGAAGTCGTCCGCCCGTTCCGCGAGGTACACCATCAGGTCCTCGCTCACGTCGATCGCGACCGGGACCGGTTGGAGCGGGCTGTACTGCGGGTCGTTGAGCCGACGCTCGATGGCGGCGACTTTGGTCGGCACCCCCGATGCGGTCAGCTGCTGGGACAGGCGCAGCAGCAGGTCGTCGCGCTCGGGCTGCTTGAGGTCCTTCAGGCGGAAGGGGTCCACCGTCACGACCAGCGACGTGCGGTTGTCGACGAGGACCCGGCCCTTGGCGTCGAGGATGCGCCCGCGCGGCGCCTCCTCCTGGATCGTGCGCACCCGGTTGTTGGCGGCTTCGACCTCGCCCTCGTCGGTCGCCATGATCTGCAGGTAGTACAGGCGGGCGAACAGCGCGGCGAACAACGAGAACACCACGATGCCGAGGATGCTCAGCCGCAGGCGCGGGGACTCAGTGTCCATAGCTGGCCCCCAGACCGGTGGGGACGCGTTCGTTCCACGCCCAGCGGGTCACGATGACGGCGATCGGAGCGAGCACCGCGTTGATCAGCGCGACGACCAGCAGGATGAGCGGGAGGCGGTCGGTGAGCATGTTGCGTTGACCCAACACCCAACCCACCACCGCGAGCAAGCCGTAGCCCGAGATCGAGGCGAACGCGACGGTGACCATGAGGCGCGTGCGGGAGGAGCGGGTGACCGACAGCTGGTAGCGGCCGGCCACGAAGCCGATCAGGCAGAACACCAGCGCCCGGAGACCGAGCGGGCTCTGGAGGAAGAGGTCCATGCTGAGCCCGCACACGAAGCCGACGATGGCCCCGCGGTCGGGGCCGAGGGTCAGGCCGCCGACGATGGCGAGCAGCAACAAGATGTCCCCACGCACCCCGAAGATCGGTAGCTGCGAGACCAGGCCGCGTTGGAGCACGGCGGCGGACAGCACCACGACACCCATGCGGAAGGCGATCTTCATGGCTCGCTACTCCGACGGGGGCTTGTAGAGGATGACGGTCACGTATGTGAGGTCGTTGAGGTTGGCCAGCATGCGCACGTCGGCGACCTTCTGCTGCGTCGTCTCGTCGGTCGACACCGACGTGACCGTGCCCACCGGTATGCCCGCGGGGAACAGGCTGTGCTGGGCCCCGCTGGTCTCCACCACGTCGTTGTCGGCGATCGTGGCCGTCGTGTCGAACTGGCTCGCCTTGAGGCGGTACTCGTCGCCCTGACCCTGCACGACGCCGCGCCCGGGCTTGTTGGGGACCGCGACCCCGACCTGGAACGAACGATCGCTGATCAGCTTCACCACGGCCCGCCCGTCCGACGGCTTGCTCGCGATGACCCCGATGAGCCCACCGCCCGTGACGACGGGCATGCCCTTCTCGATCTTGGCGGACGCGCCCTTGTCGATGTCGACGGTGCCCTCGAAGTTCGACACCGGGCCGGACACGACCCGGGCGCGCACCGTCTCGTTCTGGCCCACGTAGGGCAGGTCGAGCTGCTTCTTCAGGTTGTCGAGCTCCTGCTGCGCGTTGGTCGCCTGCGCGGACTGGCCCCGCAGGTCCTCGATCTGGCGGCGCAGGTCCTCGTTGTCCCGCTTGAGGTCGGCGCCGTCGAACGCGCCGCTCCAGGCGTCGCCCACGGGCTTGAACACGCCGGCGGTGGCATCGCCCACGGGCGAGAAGACCGAGAGCACGGCGCTCTTCGCCGAGTCCAGGGGCGCGAAGCCGCGGAAGTCGAGCGTCAGCAACGTGATCGACGTCAAGACGAGCAGGATGAGCGTGAAGCGAGAACGGCTCGTGCGCCGGGTGACAGCCACAACGGGGAGGCTCTCAGAGCGGCGTCGACGAGAAGAGGACGCCCTTCAGCGCCTCGAACTCCTCGAGCGACTGCCCAGAGCCGATCGCGACAGCGAACAGCGGGTTGGGCGAGATCACGATCGGCATCCCGGTCTCGTGCATCAGGCGGGAATCGAGGCCGTTGAGGAGGGCGCCACCACCGGCCAGGACGATGCCCTGTTCCATGATGTCGGCCGCGAGCTCGGGCGGGGTCTTGTCGAGAGTTACCTTCACGGCGTCAACAATGGCAGCTACAGGCTCGTCAAGGGCTTCGCGGATCTCATCGGTGCTCGTGACGATGGTCTTCGGCAGCCCGGTGACCAGGTCACGGCCGCGGATCTCGGCGAAGAGCTCTTCTTCCAGCGGCCACGCGCTGCCGAGCGCGATCTTGACCTCTTCGGCCGTGCGCTCGCCCAGCGCCAGGCTGTACTCCTTCTTGATGAACTGGATGATGGCGTCGTCGAGCTCGTCGCCCCCGACGCGGATCGACTGGCTGGTGACGACGCCACCGAGTGAGATGACCGCCACCTCGGTCGTGCCGCCGCCGATGTCGACGATCATGTTGCCCGTCGGCTCCTGGACGGGCAGGCCGGCGCCGATGGCTGCTGCCATGGGCTCCTCGATGATGTAGGCGGGCTTGCGGGCTCCGGCGTTCTCGGCCGCGTCCTGCACCGCGCGCTGCTCGACGGGCGTGATGCCGGACGGCACGCAGATGACCATGCGGGGCTTGGCCCACTTGCGCTGGTGCACCTTCTGGATGAAGTAGCGCAGCATCTTCTCGCACATGTCGAAGTCGGCGATGACGCCGTCCTTGAGCGGGCGAATCGCCTGGATGTGGCTCGGGGTGCGACCGATCATCCGCTTGGCCTCGTGGCCGACGGCGACGGGACGTCCATCCTTGACGTTGACCGCGACCACGGAGGGCTCGTTGAGGACGATCCCTTCGCCGCGGACGTACACCAGGGTGTTGGCCGTCCCGAGGTCGACTGCCATGTCACGGCCCATGATCGACGAGAGGGATGAGAACACTTTGTCGGCCATTCGGTTCGGGGCCTCCTGGCAGGACGGGAGGGCGGCGGGACGGGGGTTCTCCGCGGCGGCGAGCGGCGAACCCGCTCGGAACGCCCGGCCGTGGCCAGGAGGTTCGGGACGGGCCCGGTCACCCGCCTGAGGACGGGAGGGGCAACGAGCAAGCTTCGAGTTCGGGTGTCGCGAGGCCCGGGAACCAACCAACTGCAGCGGGTGGGCCGTGCGACTCAGGGCAGAGAGTAGGCGACACTGCCCGGCTCTGCTCAGGCGGCCAGCGGTCGCCTTGGGTCGTCGTCATCCTAGTCCGTCGTAACAGAACCGCAATAATTGCAACGTCGCAATTTGCGCACCGAGACCGCCCGATCGAGCGCCCGATCGAGCGCCATTGAGCCTTCCGCCGGCGTCGCAGGCACCTGACCTGCACCGACGCGGACGGGGCCCCTCCTGAGGGTTCAGGCCAGACCGGGGAACCAGATCCCGATCTCGCGCGCGGCCGACTCCGCGGAGTCCGAGCCGTGCACGAGGTTCTCCGTGAACAGGATGCCGAGGTCGCCGCGGATCGTGCCGGGCGCCGCCTCGCGCGGGTTCGTCTTGCCGATCATCGTGCGGGCCACCTCCCAGGTGTTCTCCGGGCCCTCGACCACGAACACCACGACCGGGCTGCGCGTGATGAACTCGATGAGCTCGCCGTAGAACGGCTTGCCATCGTGCTCGGCGTAGTGGAGGGCGGCGGTCTCGACCTCGACGGAGCGCAGCTCCATCGCCACGATCTTGAGGTCACGGCGTTCGAAGCGGCCGACGATCTCGCCGACGAGACCTCGTTCGACGGCATCGGGCTTGCAGATGATGAGCGTGCGATCCATGGGGCGGCAGGCTACGCGGTGGCCCCGCGCCCGAGCGAACCCGCTCCCTGGTGGGCGCTCGTCAGCGGTCGAGCGCGACGAGCGCGGCGCCCGCGGTGTAGAGCGATCCCGTGATCACGATCACGTCCTCCTCGGCGGCCACGGCACGGGCCCGTTCGATCGCGTCGGCGACGTCGGCGACGGCCTCGGCGGGCGTGCCCATCGCCTCGGCGGTGCGCGCCAGGGCATCGGCGCTCAGCGCGCGCGGCGACGGCGGCGTGCACGCGATCACGAGGTCGGCGGTGCGGGCGCCGACGGCATCGAGGAACTGCTCGGGGTCGCGGCCGTCGAGCATGCCGATCACGAGGATGCGGCGGCCGATGATGTCGAAGTCCTCGTTCAGGGTCTCCAGGACGGTGGCGGCGCCGTCGGGGTTGTGCGCCCCGTCGACGACGAGCAGGGGTGAGCGACCGACGATCTCGAACCGGGCGCGCAGGCGCGTGCGCATGAACCCGGCCTGGGCGACCTCGACCTCCAGCGGGCGGGCGAAGAAGGCCTCGACCGCCGCGATCGCCACGGCGGCGTTCGCGCCCTGGTGCTCGCCGTGCACCGGGACGAAGAGCTCCGGCAGCACCCCACCAGGCGTGCGCACGTCGAGCAGCCGGCCGCCGATCGCCACCTGGTTGCTCTGCGCCTCGAAGTCGTCGCCCACGACCCACAGCCGGTTCCGATCGTGGCCGACGGCCTCGTCGAAGATGGGGCGCAGGTCGGCATCGGGCTCGCCGAGCACCAGGAAGGACCCGTCCTTCACGATGCCGGCCTTCTCCCGCGCGATGTTCGCCCGCCAGTCGCCCTGGAAGTCGGTGTGGTCCTGCCCGATGTTGGTGATCACCGCGACGAGGGCGTCGACGACGTTCGTGGCGTCGTAGCGGCCGAGCAGCCCGACCTCGACCACGGCGACGTCGACCGGCAACTGGGCGAACCAGGCGAACGCCGCGGCGGTGCACAACTCGAAGTACGACGGCGTGATGCCGGCCAGGGGCGCGAGCTCGGCGACCTCGGTCAGCACCTCGGCGAGCTCCTCGTCGCTGATCGGTCCTGCGGGCCGGCCGTCACTCGCCTCGACGATCCGGCCACGCTCCCACTCCTCGGAGAGCTTGAGCGACACCTCCTCATCGTCCAGCCCGATGATGTCGGCGTCGCTGACCATCTCGTCACGCGCCTCGTGGATCGCGCGCTTGCCCTGCGAGGAGATCGCCTCGAACACCTCCCCGTCGGCGTCGACCCGCACCAGTGGGTCCCCGCTGAACCACAGCCGTTCGTTGACCGTCTCGAGGTGCGGGCTCGTGTAGAGCCCGACCCGCAGACCGTGGGCCGCAAGGAGGTCGGCGATCATGCGGGCGGTGGAGCCCTTGCCGTTGGTACCGGTCACGTGGATGACCGGGTACGCACGCTGCGGCTCGCCGAGCACGTCCATGAGGCGCAGCATCGGGTCGAGGGTGAGGCCCTCGACCTTGCCCGCCGTCGCCCCGGTCTTCTCGAGGTTGATGTGGCGGTCGAGGTACTGCAGCGCTTCGGCGTAGTTCACGAGGCGTGAGGCTACCGGCCGGCCGCAACTCCGAAGTGGGCTGCGGCGTCGCTCACGCACCGGGTGAACCCGTCCAGGTTGCGCAGGCGATCGACCGGATCGTCGCCGCCATCGATGCGGACCAGCTCCCCGTGGCCGGCGATCGCCCCTTCGACCATCAGGTTGTCGGCGAAGTCGAAGGCCTCGATCACCATGCCGTCGGCGTCGACGCGCTCGCCGTAGTGCGCCGCGACGTTCGTGTAGGCGAACACCGGCAACCCGAGGCCGGTCGCGTAGCCGACCTCCCACACGGTGCCCACGTCCGCGCTCGGACCACGGAACGGGGTCAGGTTGGCAACCACTGCGTCGCAGCCGCGGATCTGCTCGACGAGGGCCGAGAACATCGCGTGGCCGAGCGCGGCGGGAGCCAGATCGGTGCGCGCGAGCAACGGGGCGACGGCGTCGCCCGGGTACCGAGGTTCGATGCCGTGGGCACGACAGATCGCGGCCTTGCTCGCCGCGATCACCTCGGCATCTGGCAGGAACACCTCGGGCCCGGCGAGGTACACCGACGGCGTGGGCGTGGTGCTCGGCCCTGTGCTGGGCCCTGTGCTGGGCGTGGGAGGTGTGCTCAGGACGCAGCGCGGCGGGGCCGCGGCGAGGTCTCGGGGGTGGCGGTGCGGGGCACGAGGGTCGGGTTGACCTTCTCGAGCACGACGTTGGCGTCGA
>Ga0209023_10002984_pt1 | contig 20497 bp, 21 predicted proteins | sample LakOneMetagenome_FD_187468 | JGI IMG/M metagenome (GOLD analysis project Ga0209023, IMG submission 187468) | Freshwater and sediment microbial communities from Lake Erie, Canada (SPAdes) (version 2) | ecosystem: Environmental > Aquatic > Freshwater > Lentic | place: Lake Erie, Canada...
GCCCGTTGCGCTAGGATCGCGATATGGGACTTACGATTGATCGGCGCACAGACGGCGAGCTCACGATCCTCCAGTTGGACGGCGAGCTCGACATCTACACGGTTGGAGGCTTCCGGCAAGAGTCGGACAAGCTGGACCCGGCCGAATCCCAGATCGTCGTCGACCTGACCGGTGTGACGTTGCTCGACTCGTCGGGGCTCGGGGCGCTCGTAAGTCTGTTGAATCGCGCACGTGCTGCCGGGAGTCCTCTCGGCATCGTGTGTGCGCAACGCCACATCCGCCGCGTCTTCGAAATTACCGGCCTTCGGCGCGCGTTCGTGTTCGGCGACGACCTGAACGGCGTCCGCGAGGCGCTCGCCGACGCGGCCAACGCCCCAAGCTGAAGGGCGAGACACCGTGCTTGATCTTCGGCTGATCCGCGCCGAAACCGACCGCGTGCGGCGCTCGCTTGCGCGACGTGGCGACACGCACGCCCTTGACGTGCTGCTTGAGCTGGACGAACGCGCCCGCGGACTGCGGACCGAGGTGGAGGCCACCCGGGCGGAACGTACCCGTGCCGCCAAAGCGATCGGTGCCGCCAAGAAGGCGGGCGAGGATGCATCCGCAGCCGAGGCGGCGGCGCGCGAACTCGGTGAGCGACTCAAAGCCGACGAAGACGCCCTGAAGGATGTCGAGGCGGAGCGGGAAACGATTCTGCTCGGTCTTCCGAACATCGGTCAAGACGACGCCCCGGACGGTGGGGAGGACGACGCCGTCGAGCTTCGCACCGTCGGAACACCGCCGATCTTCGACTTTGCCGTTCGCGACCACGTGGATCTGGGTACCGCATCCGGCGGCATCGACTTCGAACGTGCCGCGCGAACGTCGGGCGCGCGGTTCGTCTACCTGCTCGGTCCGATGGTCCGTCTCCAGATGGCTATCGTCGCATTCGCGGTTGACACGCTGGAGACGGCGGGCTTCACGCCGGTCATCCCGCCGGTCCTCGTCCGCGAAGAGGCCATGTACGGCACCGGCTTCTTCCCGACCGACCGCGCATCCATCTATGAGACCGCGGCCGACGACCTCTACTTGGTCGGCACGTCCGAGGTGCCGCTCGCTGCCCTGCATCAGGACGAGATCCTGGACATCGCAGACCTTCCCCTGCGCTACGCGGGCATCTCGTCGTGCTTTCGACGGGAGGCCGGTGCCGCCGGCAAGGACACGCGCGGGATGTTCCGCGTGCATCAGTTCGACAAGGTCGAGATGTTCTCGTTCTGCCACCCGGACAACTCGTCTGCGGAGCATCAACTGATCCTGGCCACCGAAGAATCGATCCTGCAGGCGCTCGAACTTCCCTACCGCGTGGTCGACGTGGCGATCGGTGATCTGGGCGCATCAGCTGCGCGCAAGTACGACTGTGAAGCGTGGATGCCGGGTCAGGAGCGCTACCGCGAGGTCACCTCGTGCTCCAACTGCACCGACTACCAGGCGCGGCGTCTGAAGTGCCGTTACCGCGACGGCAAGACCACCGATCCGGTGCACACCCTGAACGGCACCGCGGTCGCACTCGGCCGAACCATGATCGCGATTCTCGAAAACCACCAGCAACAGGACGGGTCGGTTCGCATCCCTGCAGCGCTGGTGCCGTTCGGCGCGCCCGAGGTCATCGAACCGAAGTAGCGCGTTGTGGCGTGGCGGTGCTGCTGCAAGACTGACACGATGCCAACACCTGCGCTGCTGCTCATCCCGCTCTCAGGTGCCGCTCTCGCCGTGGTCGGCTGCGGGTCGACTGATGTTCAAGCGCCGAGCACCGTCCCGCCGCGCGACATCATCGCGGCGGTCGCTGGAGCGCTCGGGCCAGATGCGCCGCTGGCCGTGCACGCGGACATCACCAGTTCGGAACCGGACGCGACGGCAGATGGTGTCGACCTGATGCAGAGTCGTGTCACGTTCAAGGCGACCAGACTCCGTCGCCTGATGCTGCTGATCGGCTCCGTTGCGCTGGGGGCATTCATCGACATGGTCGGAGTCGGCCAGTCCACGACTGGAACCGGCAGCTTCAAGGCGTCGTGATCTCGCCGTAAACGGCGCCGCAACTCGTGTACTCCGGTACGTTTCCGGCATGACCTCACGACGACTTATTGGAAAACGCGGCCTTCAGGTGTCGCCGATCTGCCTGGGCGGCAACGTCTTCGGCTGGACCGCCGACGAGGAGACCTCGTTCGCCGTCCTGGACGCCTTCGTCGCGGCCGGCGGCAACTTCATCGACACCGCCAACATCTACTCGGCATGGGTTCCCGGCAACGCCGGTGGCGAGTCCGAAGCGATCATCGGCCGCTGGTTGACCGCACGTGGTTCGCGCGACGATGTTGTGATCGCGACCAAAGTCGGCATGCAGGGCGGACCTGAGCAGCCGAAAGGGCTCACCCGCGACAAGATTCGTCGCGGGGTCGAAGAGTCACTCAAACGGCTGAACACCGACCACATCGACATCTTCTACGCACACGAGGATGACGAGGAGACCCCGCTCAGCGAGACGATGGCGGCATTCAACGAACTCGTCAACGAGGGCACCATCGGCGTCGTCGCCGCGTCGAACTACAGTGCCGACCGGCTGCGCGAAGCGCTCGCCGCGAGCGACGAGCACGGCTACGCGCGGTATGAGCTGCTTCAGCCGCACTACAACCTGATGGAACGCGGCGGATACGAAGGTGAGCTCGCCCAGCTGTGCGTCGATGAAGGCATCACCGTCGCCCCGTACTTCGCGCTCGCTCGCGGCTTCCTGACCGGCAAGTACCGACGCGACCAACCGCTGCCCGCGACGCCACGCGCAATTGGCATCGAGAAGGAGTACCTCAACGACCGCGGGTACGCCGTGATCGATGCGCTCGACAGCGTGGCAAAGGGACACGGCGCACGTGCGGGTGAGGTCGCCCTTGCCTGGCTGCTCGCCAAACCTGCCGTGGTTGCCCCGATCGCGAGTGCCACGAACGTCCAACAAGTGGCCGAGCTTGCAGCCGCCGCGGGCCTGTCGCTCGCGGCGTCCGAAGTGGCGGCGCTGGATCGGGTTTCCGCGGTCGCGTGAGTTCTCCGCCGCAGGAGGTTCTCGGCGGCGTTGAAGCCGGTGGCACGAAGTTCGTGTGTGTCACCGGCCTCGCCGACGGCACCATCCTGACGCGCGAGCGGTTCGACACCCGCGATCCGGAGTCGACGGTGGCTGGCATGCGCGCGTTCTTCGCACGAGCAACTGCCGGCGGACAGCGGCTAGCCGCAATTGGCGTCGCGGCGTTTGGCCCCCTTGAGCTGCGTCGCGACCACGCCGAGTTCGGTCACATCGGCGTGACGCCCAAGGCCGGCTGGTCGCACACCGATCTTGTGGGGCCGCTCACCGATTTCGCTGTGCCGGTCGCAATCGACACCGACGTGAATGGGGCGGCGCTCGGTGAGGGTGCGTGGGGTGCGGCGCAGGGGCTGGACCAGTTCGTGTACCTCACCGTGGGCACCGGGATCGGCGGTGGCGCGGTCGTCGGCGGCGCCACGATCAAGGGGCTTGTTCACCCTGAGATTGGCCATGTGTGTGTGGCGCGACAGCCGGGCGACGACTTTCCCGGAGTGTGTCCCTTCCATGGGGATTGCTTCGAAGGGATGGCGAGCGGCCCGGCCATCGCCGCCCGGTGGGGGAGTGCGGCCGAGAATCTCTCAGGCGACGAGCTGACCCGTGCCGTCGACGTGGAGGCGGCCTACCTTGCCGCCGGGATCCGCAATGTCGTCTACACACTTGCACCGCAGCGGATCGTCATCGGCGGTGGAGTGCGCAATCTGCCTGGCTTGTTTCCCGCGATCCGGCACCACCTGGCAGACCAGCTGAACGGCTACCCGGGACTTCCGGAACATGCCGCTGAGGACTTCGTGGTGCCTGCCGGGTGCGGCGACGATGCCGGCACGATGGGGGCACTGGCGTTGGCGGCCGCCGTGGCGGCAAGCTGACGCCCATTTGTCCCGCTGGTGCCGGGCACCTCACGCACAACGCAGACTGAACGCCGACCGAGGGGCCGCCGTGCCACGGCCTCCCCCCCGGATCGGCTCGTCGGATATACATGCACCATGCATGTCCTCGTTGCCATCGTCGTGCTGCTCGCCCTGATCGGCGCAGGGCTCGTCGGCGGAGTCTGGGGGCTCAGCGGACTGCTGGCCCACCAGGCCGATCGGATCGGTGTCGGGACGCTGCGCGGCGGACTGCTTGTCAACCGGTTCCGGGTCCCCATGTTCATGTGGGCGGTCGGGATGGCGCTCGTGGGCCTCATCCTTGGCGTCATCTGGATCCGGCACGCCACGGTCGTGGTGGCGCTGATCGTCGGCTGCGCATTCGCCGCGGCGGCGGTCACCATGATCCCGAAAGTGGCGCCGGCATGGGGTGTCAAACTCGCCCGCGGGCTTCGCCACAAAGTGACGACACAGGCAAAACGACGTTGGGGGCGCAGATGAGTGGCGATCCATTCCACGGAGCATTCGACGTCTCGCTCGCCGAATCGATCTTCACGCGACGATCCCGACGCGTCGGACTCGGTATGACCGTGCCCGACGGGCCGCTGGCTTACACCTCACCGCACAGCCCGGTCGGTCTCGACCCGCTGGAGGAAGCGTTTCTCGTCTGGCTCGGCACCGGGGTGACCGGCCTCGCTTTGTGCGACCTGCCCACCGACGGCATCGCCTGGATGCACGGCTTTTCCGGGCGGTCCTGGCCGTGTTCATGCAACTCCCACTCGACCGAGCTCTTCTACACGAACGACGACGGCATCTTCGCGACCCGCCTGGGCGAAGACACGCCGGACGACCCGCAGGTGTTCGCCGGCCTGGACGACGATGCCCGGCGAGACGAACTGGTACGGCGCTTTCGCGCCTCCACAACCAAACTCGCCGATGGGCGCGCGGACCTGCCGAGTGGTGAGCCCGGACTGTTCGGTTTCAACGCCTGGAACGCCAATCAGCCCGGCAGCACCCTGTTCATCCCGGTCACGAACACGACCGTGGAGTACATGACGCTGCTGTTCATCTACTTCGACGAGATCAACCGGTTCAACGTCGTGGACGAGCTGAACGGTGGACGCTCGTGCGGACTCGGCAAATGGAAGCGCAGCGGGCGGGTCGGCGCGCTCGACATGTCGCTGATGGACGTCGAGCTGCGAGTGCTGACAAGTCTCAACGTCGAAGGCGCATTCATCTGCCAGAACATGGCGCTTGCCGCTCAGGCGCTCGGACTGGGCGGCTGGACCTTCACCGGCTTCCTGCCACATCACGTGCTCGGCGTCAGCCCGAACCACACCGGTCTCGGGTTTCGCTTCGTTACGCCGGCCTCGACGCCGCGCCATGCAGTCACCCCGGTGCCTGTCGGCAAGGACGGCGTCTTCGAGGCGCTCACCCCACCGTATGTGACGAACATGGCACAGGCGGTGGAGCGCTACCTGGACGGGTGGGCGGCGGCATCCGGCAAGGCGTCGGCCTTCGACAACGCCGAACAGGTGATGCGTGGCCGACCGTATCCGACCGACGAGACCATCGAAATCGTCACTGCGTTCTGCACCTACGTGCACGAGAATTACGGGCGGTTCCCCGCGTTCATCGACCCGATGTTCGTGCGGTTGGTGTTCCAGGCGCACCACCTGGACGTCGACTTCTATGATCGGTTCTATCGTGGGGAGTCAATGAGCGATCGTCATCGCCACCACATGGAGCGGTGGCACGGGAAGGGAACGACATGAGCAACCAGATGCCGACAGACGACGAACTTCGTGCGCGCCTGACCCCCGAGCAGTATGCGGTGACGCAACAGGGTGGAACGGAACGCGCCTTCACGGGCGCGTACTGGGACCACCATGGTGAGGGGATGTACCGGTGCATCGTGTGCGAGGAACCGCTCTTCGAAAGCGACACCAAGTTCGACTCGGGCTGCGGATGGCCGAGCTTTTTCAAGCCGGCAGGCGAGGACGTGATCGCCGAACGCAGCGACACGAGTCACGGAATGGTCCGTATCGAGGTGACATGTGCCAAATGTGGATCGCACCTTGGGCACGTGTTCCCGGACGGCCCGAACCCCACCGGTCTTCGGTACTGCATCAACTCCGCATCTTTAAACTTCACAGACGCAAGCAATGAGGCTTCGTGACCTCGTGTTTGACATCCTGACCGGATGCCACTGATCCCCTCCTTCGAACCTCACAACCAAAGCGTCACCAGCAAGCTCAACTGGCTTCGCGCCGGCGTTCTTGGTGCGAACGACGGCTTGGTCTCCACGGCCGGCCTGGTCATGGGTGTCGCGGGTGCAACCACAAACAAGCACACCCTGTTCATCTCGGGTATGGCCGGCATGCTCGCCGGCGCCCTCTCAATGGCAGTTGGCGAGTACGTGTCGGTGTCCACCCAGCGCGACACCGAGCGCGCCCTGATCGAGCTCGAGACCCGCGAGCTGCAAGACGATCCCGAAGGGGAGCTGTTGGAGCTCGCGGAGATCTACAAGGGCAAAGGACTCACCCATGATGTGGCACACCATGTGGCGTCTGAGCTCACTGCCAAGGATGCGCTTGCCGCCCATCTTGATGTGGAACTTGGGATCGATCCCGACGACTTGACCAATCCGTGGCATGCGGGCATCGCCTCGTTCTTCGCCTTCCTCATCGGCGCCGCGATTCCGTTGGCGGCGATCCTGCTCTCACCTGCGGACCTGCGCGTGGCGATCACCACGGTGGCGGTGCTGATCGGCATGGGGCTCACCGGCTTCGTCAGCGCGAAATTGGGTGGGGCCAGGCGCTTGCCCGCCGTCGTGCGCAACCTGGTTGGCGGCACGCTCGTCATGATCATCACCTACACGGTGGGAACCGTGATCGGTGGCGCCGGCATCGGATAGCCGGATGAGTGCCGTCACCGTCGTCTGGTTTCGTCGAGACCTTCGGGTTGCGGATCTGCCGACCCTCGCGCTGGCGGCAGGGCGAGGGGACGTCGTGTGCCTGTGGGTCGCAGATCCCGACATCCTGGGACGGCGTCACCACACCAGCCCCGCTCGCGTGGCGTTCCTTCGCGCGGGTCTGCTGGCACTTGACAAGGAACTGCGTGCGCTTGGCACGTCCTTGGTCATCCGGTCCGGCGACCCTCGACGGATCGTTCCTCAGGTGGCACGGCAAGCGGGTGCGGATCTCGTCACCTGGACCGGTGAGGTGTCGCCGCTTGGGACCGCTCGGGACGGTGCCGTGGCGGCCGCCCTCCGGGCGGATGGCATCGATATTCGGCCAATGCCCCCGGACCTGCACGTTCAACCGGACGAACTGGTCGGATCCTCAGGGCGGGGGTATCTGGTCTTCACGCCATTTTGGCGCATGTGGAGTCAGCTGCCTGTCGCCGCGCACAGGCCCGCGCCGCCGGCGCTCACCGGACCATCCCTGGCGTCGGACGGGATCGACGTCTTGCCCTCGGATCCGTCGCCGCTGCCGGCCGGTCCTGCGGCGGCCCGCCAGGCGATCGTCACGTTCATCGCCTCTGGTGCTGCAGACCGCTACGGCGAGGCGCGCGATGAGCTCGCCCACGAGGGCACCTCGCATCTGTCTGCAGCGCTGCGGTTTGGCATGTGCACGACCGCGCAGATCGGGAGGGCGCTCGGACTGCCTGATGTGCTGAGCGCAGGGCGCCAGGCATTTTGGCGGCAATTGTGTTGGCGCGAGTTCTACGCACATCACATGGCTCGCACCCCGCAGGTGGCGCGGGCGGCACTTCGCCATGATCTTCGCGCCATCGCGTGGGACAACGATCCAGCCCAGATCGCCGCGTGGCGTGCGGGGCGCACCGGGTATCCCCTGGTCGATGCGGCCATGCGCCAGCTGGCCGACGGTGGATGGGTGCACAACCGGGCACGGATGGTGGCGGCCTCGTTCCTGGTCAAAGATCTGCTCGTGGACTGGCGCATCGGCGAGACCATCTTCATGCAAGGGCTCGTCGATGGCGATCCCGCCAACAACAACGGGGGATGGCAGTGGGTTGCCGGCACGGGGACGGACGCCGCACCCTACTTTCGAGTGCTCAATCCGGTGTTGCAGGCAAAGCGCTTCGATCCGAGCGGCGACTACGTACGCCGGTTCATCCCACAGTTGCGTGACGTCCCCGCCAAGTGGATTTTCGAGCCATGGCGGATGAGTGCAGCAGATCAGCAGGCGGCGGGGTGCGTGATCGGGCGGGACTATCCGGCGCCGATCGTGGACCACGGCGCGGCCCGGGTCCGAGCAATCGCGCGGTATGAGGCGGCTCGCAGAGCGGCCTGAACGTGCCGTGGTCAGCTCAGCGTTGCGTCCAAAGCAAGCGCGGCGTTGATCAGGGCCAGATGCGAGTAGGCCTGGGGCACATTGCCCAGCGCGCCCTCCGACACGGCGTCGATCTGTTCCGCTAGCAACCCGGTCGGCCCCGCCGAGGTCAGCAACCGGTCGAACCACACCTCGGCATCATGGACGCGACCGACCGCTGCGAGCGCGCTGATCAGCCAACCGGTGCAGATCAACATCCCACCTTCTTCGCCTGCGAGCCCATCATCGTGGCGGTAGCGGTAGACCGCGTGTCCGTCGCACAGATCGCGTTCGATGGCGTGCAACGTCGCGACGAATCGCGTGTCCGATGGCGCCAGGAACCCGGTGGTGCCGAGCAACAACAGACCGGCATCCAGATCGGTGCCACCGTACGAGGCCACGAATGTCCCGGTTCTGGTGCTCCACCCGTGTTCCAACACATCGGCATGGATGGCCTTGCGTTCGCGCCGCCAGGCCAGTGGAGTCGGTCGACGGCTGAGCGCGGCCACGGTGATCGCGCGGTCGAGTACCAGCCAACACATGACTTTCGAGACGACGTTGTGCTGGCGTGCCAGGCGGATCTCCCAGATGCCGTGATCGGGATTGCGCCAATGCTCCACCACCACGTCGGCAAGCTGTTCCAGCAGATCGATGTGCTCGTCCGGCAGTGACCCGATTTGGTGGTACAGACAGGCGATCAGGTCCGCGATCGGACCGAGAGCATCCAGCTGCACCTGCCCCTCGGCGGCATTGCCGATGCGAACGGGTCTGCTGCCGCGATAGCCGGCCATCTCCGACAGCGCGGCTTCGGGAACCGAATCGTCGCCGCTCAGCGGGTAGAGCGGGCGCAGCAGGTCCGGTCGGGTGGCATGTGCCACCCGGTCCACCAACCAGTCAAGCAGTGCCAGCCCGGGTTCGGTTCGTCCCAGATGTGCGAGCGCCGTGCATGACAGCGAGGCGTCGCGGGGCCAGCAGAACCGGTAGTCCCAGTTGCGGACTCCGCCGATGCATTCGGGAAGCGACGTGGTACCCGCTGCCAGCATCGAACCGGTTGGCACGTACCGCAGCGACTCCAAGAGCAGTGCGGAGCGTCGAACTGCGCTGGGGGCAACCGTGGTGCGATGGAGCTCGCTCGCAATGGCGTCCCAATACTCCATCGTGCGTTGGCGTCGCTCCTGTTCGCTTGGCAGCGCTTCGGCGGCGTCGTTGCCGATCACGAGGTCGAACACCACCGCTTCGTTGTTCAACGTCACCGTGGCTTCCGCCCGCTGATGGGATCCGTCGCTGACGATCCGCCACGGCAACTGCGGGCAGCGCAACATCATGGGATGGGTGCCGCCCACGATCACGATGCCCTCGTCGGTGACCACCAACTCGGTCGGCGTCCTGCCGAAATCCGGGCGGGGTGCGAACACGACTTCGGCGACGCCGGTGCCGGAGAGCATGCGGATCAGATTTGACCTGCCGGCCGGTTCTTTGGCGCGCTCGTCCCAGATGTCGAGGTAGTCGATCAGCGTCATGGTGCGCCACTGGGTCTGCACCACCATCGAGTTCGGCAAATACTGCTGGAGTGGTGCCGCCGCCGGCTCGTCCTGCGGCCCGAGTGCAAACGCGCCGGCCGACGAACCGCCGAGAAGCTCCGCGAACGCCGCAGTACTGTCGGCGCGTGGCTGGCACAGCCAACTCAGTCGACCGCGATGGTCGATCAGCGCGAGTGTGCGCTGGTCCGACAACAGACTGTGTCGAGTGATGGGCACGGAACGATGCCCGAACACCCAGGCCGTCCGCTCCTCATGCAGGCGTGCAAGGACCTCGCAGACGTCCGTCGGGTTTGCGACGCGGTACGTGGCGGCCGTGGGGCCGTCGCCCACTTTGATGCCGATGTCCGGTCCGCGAAGCACGGCGAAGGCATCTTCATCGGTCACGTCATCGCCGATGAAGAGCACCGTGTCGGCGCCGAGCGAATGGCGCAGATGGTCGAGTGCGACGCCCTTGTTCGCGTCGAGCACCGAGAGTTCGACCACGCACTTGCCGTCACGGACGGTGACACCATGATGTCCGGACCACTCGGCGCGGATCGCGGCAGCTTCGGTGGCGCCACGCACATGGTCGGCGGTGCGGTAATGGAAGGTCACGCCGGACGGTTTGATCTCGACCGACGATCCCGGAACCCCGTGTGCGCGGGTGCGCAGGTCATGCACGACTTCTTCCAACAGGACGGCCTGCTCAGTGTCGAGACGGCCGGTCATGTCCGGCTCGAACTCGGATCCGTGGCTGCCGACCAGGTGAATCTCATCCGGAAGGCGCGACAGGACGGCCAGATCACGAAGGGCTCTGCCGGAGATGACGGCCACCTGCGTGTCGGCCAGGTTCGCGAGCCCGCGCAATCCGACGATGGAGTCGCGCAGCGGGTGGGCTTTGGCCGGGTCGTCGACGATTGGTGCAAGTGTGCCGTCGTAATCGCATCCGACAAGAAGGCGCGGAGCACGTCCCGCCACCTGGATCGCCTCGATGAGCTCCGGGGTCAGCACTCCGTCTCCACGGCGACGCCGAGCGCCTGCAGCCAGTCCGCCGCCCAGCGATGGACATCGTCGGCGATCACGCCTTCACGCAGTTCGCGCATCCGTCGGCGCTCTTCGTCGTCGGGAATGTGGATGGCGCGGTCGATCGTGGACTTGAGGCCCTCGATGTCGTAGGGATTGACCATCAGGGCGCTCGACATCGAGTTGGCGGCACCGGTGAACTCGCTGAGGATCAGCACGCCGCGATTGTCCGTGCGGCACGCCACGTATTCCTTCGCCACAAGGTTCATGCCGTCGCGAACGGGGGTGACCAGCATGACGTCGGCCACCAGGTACAGGGCGACCAGTTCTTCGATCGGCTGGCTTCGGTGGATGTAATTGACCGCCGGGTGGCCGAAGCGTCCATGTTTGCCGTTGATCTCACCGACGATCTGATCGATCTGTTCGCGAAATTCGGAGTAGCCCGGCACATTTTCCCGGGTGGGTTCGGCCACCTGCACCATCACCTGGCGCGGGACCTTCAGGCGGCCGTCGTCGAGCAGTTCGCCGAACGCCTCGAGCCGTCGCGCGATGCCTTTGGTGTAATCCAGGCGATCGACGCCGAGCAGCACCTTCGCCGGATTGCCGAGTGAGCCGCGAAGGCTGGCGGCACGGGCCCGGATGGCGGGATCTCGCGCCATCCGCTGCAGCTTGGCGGCGTCGACTCCGATCGGAAACGCCCGCACTTCGATCCGCCGACCATCGACGATCAGATCATCACCGTCGACCTCTCCGACCTCGCATCGCTCCACCAACGCCCGGAAGTTCGCTGCGCCCTGCGGCGTCTGAAATCCGACGACGTCGGCGCCGACGATGCCCTCCAGGACCTGCCGACGCCAGGGCAGTTGCAAAAACAGTTCGATGGGCGGGAACGGGATGTGCAGGAAGAACCCGATGCGCAAGTCCGGTCGCCGTTCGCGAAGTTGCGCCGGCATGAGCTGCAGCTGGTAGTCGTGGACCCACACGATTGCGCCTTCTCCGGCACGCGCGCACGCGTGCTCGGTGAATCGGCGATTGATCGCCCGATAGACCTCCCACCAGGATCGGTGGTACTCGGAACGGATGACCGCATCGTGATACAGCGGCCAGAGTGTGGCGTTGCAAAACCCCTCGTAGTAGCGCTCGAACTCGTCTTGGGTCAGGGGCACGGGCTCCATGTCGATGCCGTCGACGCTGAATGGCTCGAATGTTTCCTCCACGCTGCCGGTCCATCCGACCCACACCGAACCCGGGTGGCCCTCAAGGACGGGCGCCAGGGCAGCAACCAGTCCTCCGGGACTTGTCGTCCAGGTAGACGGTGACTCCCCGTCTTGGCGGCGCACCGGGAGCCGGTTTGCCACAACCAGGAACGAACTCATGTCATGAACCTACCGCTCAGGGACTCGCCGCGAGCGAACCGGCGGCCCGCTGGACCGCTACCAGCTGTTCCAGCGGCGAAATTCGTCGATCAGACGGCGCGGACCTGGCGACAGGCCGTCGCCGATCAGATGGGCGGTCGGGATCAAGCCGACCTGCATGTAATGGTCGGGAATGCCGAGCAGTTTGGCGGCTTCGGCTTCATGGAACAGATGCAGGGTCGTGAAGACGGTGCCGAGGCCGCGTGTTCGCGCGGCCAGCATGTAGCTCCATGCAGCCGGCAGGACCGACCCGAACGTGGACGCCTGGACCGTGACCGGTGCGCCTTCGGTGCGTGGACGCACACACGGGATCACATGCACCGGCACGCGATGGAGGTTTTCTGCCAGGTAGCGCGCCGAGTCGGTGATGCGTCGCTGACGACGGCTGGCCACCGGGTCGGCGTCGGTGTGCTGTGGGGCGCCGGATCCCACACCCTCCACCAGATACTGGTCCCAGCCGGCGCGATAGAGCTCGCCGAGCGCCTCGCGGCGTTTCGGGTCGTCCACCACAACAAAGATCGCGGTTTGCCGATTGCCGCCCGTTGGGGCCTGCTGGGCAAGGGTGAGGCACTCGTCGACCAGCTCCCGGGACACGGGGCGGTCCATGTCGAGCCGCTTGCGCACCGCCCGGGTGGTGGTGAGCAGCTCATCTGTCGTCATCGTCATGACCCAATCATGACGACCACGGCGGTTGTCGGGGTCCGTGCCCACCACGCGGGTGGGCACGGACCCGACGAACAACTACCTCCGGACGGCCTTGCCGGCATTCACGATGCCGGAGCCGTAGAAGTTGTTGTAGTCCCCGCTGCCGACACACGTCGCATTCCACTCGGCCGGACGGCCGATGACGGTGTAGTCGACGGTGCGCGGATTCGGGCAGTGCTGCTCACGCGCACTGTCACGAAGAATCCGAGCCACCTTGGCCGAGGAAATCCTGCGGCCCTGCGAGCGAAGGGTGCCGACGATCAATGCTGCGACACCCGCGGCATGCGGTGATGCCATCGAGGTGCCCTGCAGGTACTGGTAGTACCCGCACACGCCGGCGGCGTTGCAGTCCCGGACGAAGAACGGGTCGATCGGATTGCCGTCCGCGTCGAACCCGCCCTCTTCTTGTCCCGTTGCGAGCGGGTATGTGGAGAGGATCATGTTCTGCGGTTGGCGGAACTTGTCCGTTCCGAAGTAGTCCCGGTAGAACCCGCCTGGGGCGGCGACGTCGATTTCCTTGGTGCCGTAGTTGGAGTAGTCGGCCTTGGCTTTGCTCGGACCGACTGCGGACACCTCAACCACACCAGGCGCTTCGGCCGGCAGGTCCAGGCAGCTCTTCTTGACGACGCGCGCGTATGCGAGTGCGCCGTAGTCGGGGCTGCTTGCGTCGGTCCGCGTGGCGGCGGCAAGGTCGGTCGCCTCGTTACCGGCCGCGGCCACCATCGTCACGCCGGCGGCCTGCGCCTTGGCAATGGCGTCGAGCAGGATCGTGCGGACGATTTTCTGCTCGGCGATGTCCTGCGCAAGCTGGGCGGGATCGACAGGAACGGGATTGCCGTTGGCGTCGAGCACCGGATTGCCGTCGGCGTCCAGCTTCATGGTGTCCAACACGTCGCTCGGGGCGGCGCAGTTGTAGAGCCACGGGTCGGTGTAGAACGACATGTTGACCACATCGATGTGCTCGGTACGTGCCGCGTCGATGGCGGCGAGGGTCTCAAACAGGAAGAAGTAGCCCGAGTCCTGGCCCGCGCGCAGGTTGACCAGGGTGACGTCCGGGGCAACGCCGACGATGCCGACGCCGTTCTTGGCGGCTCCGATGGTGCCCGCAACGTGCGTGCCGTGGCCACCCTCATCGATGTTGGCTGCGTCATTGCAGGACTGATCGGGCTCGTCGGCGCATGGGCCGTCGATGTCCGGTCGGTCGACCGTGAAGTTGTGTGACAGGGCCGCGCTGAAGTTGACGGCCAGGTCCGGCTGGCTCGCATCGATGCCGGTGTCGATGACGCCGACGGTGACGCCGCGGCCGGTCTGCTTGCGGTGCGCGCCAGCGGTGTCGATCATCTTCATGTCCCACTGGTCCGCTGCGAGCGGATCCGGCGTGGCGCTGCGACTGTACCGGCGACTGTTCAGCGATTTCGCCGTCGTCAACGCGCCCGTGCGGTATGTCGGTGCGCCGGCCGGGCGACCGGTTGCGACGACCTCGGGCATGCCCTTGCTGACGTTGCCGAGTGAGCGGTTGCGAGTGACGCCGCGGATGCCGGCGTCCCCTGCGATGGCCCTCGCAAAACCGGCGCCGGCCATGACGCGTGCAACGCCGATGCTGGTGATCTCGTCTGTGAGTCGACCACCGGCGGCGGCGATGGATGCGTGTGCTTTCGCAGCGGCGGCTGGTGACGTGTACTGGACGACCCATTCTTGGACGCCGGTCTTGGTCGATGTCGAGCCGCGGGTGTTGAGCGTCGCCCCGACCGCGACGGCGCTTGAGCCGGCAAGCGCGATGGCTGCGACGGCTCCCTTCCACTTCCTCATGTACATCCCCCTCTCAGAATGGCCACGCCGAAGATTGTGAAGTCCTGCTGGAGCGTGGCCCAGGCGGTCAACCGTACGCCACCGCCCTGGGGGTTCGCTACTGCAAGTGCAACGTTTGCAACGCGAATTTTCAGAGTCGTCACATTCGCGTCGGCGGATGGCGGCGCCGTGTTGCAGCGTGGTGCGTGGTATCGGGCGCCGGCGGGGACAAGCACCACCATCACGGGACACCGTTGGCGTTCTGCGTGGCGCCCCGAACCGGCGGGGACGAGCGCGTCTACTACGCCAGCGCCACCAGCGTCGAGAACTCCACGTCAAGGGTCACATCGTCGCCAGGCCAGCCGTCGTCGCCCTCGGTGAGCAAGGGCTCGAGGGCCGTGCCGTGCAAGTCGCCCAGATCGAGCGGCTCGATGGCAGGGCCACTCGCCACGAAGTCGTGCATTCCGGCCTCACCCAGGCGGATCCAACGCCAGTGGCGACGCATCAGGTCGCCGGCTTCGTGAAGATCCCAACGCGGATCGCCGTCCACGCTGCACACGTCCAGCATGTGCGTTCGCCCATCGTCGACGGGAATGAACACCAGTAGCCCATGTTCGTGTGTCATGACGGCCGGGTGATCGGTGTGCTCGACGTGGACCGACGTGCAGCGCCCGAGGTCGAGCACCAACGCGGCGGCTGATCCCTGGGTCAGGGCGGCCGCGCGGGCATGTCCGGACATCAGGCGGCGACGAGCGGCACGCTCGGCCGTCTCGATCTGGCCACGCAGCTTGAGGATGGCGTCCGGGGGGACCGGGACATCGGCTTCGATGATCATTTGCGATCCATCGTCATGTTCATCGCCGATCTTGATGGCGCCCATTCGTTGACAAGCAATATGCGTGCATATAATATGCACGCATTGAATCATGCTGAAACGGAGATGCCCATGTGGCAGATGGAACACGAGCACCCGACGACCGCAGCGCCAGAAGTCATCTTCGGCTTGTGGGCGGATGTCCATGGCTGGCCGTCGTGGGACACGAGTCTGATCGCGACAACCTTGGACGGCGCCTTCGAGGCGGGCGCAGCGGGAACGCTCCACCCGGAGGGTGCCCCGCAACCGCTGCCCTTCGTGGTCACGTCGGTCGACCCGGGTCGGGGGTTCAGCGACGAGACGCACCTGGGGCCCACTGTCTTGCGGTTCATTCATCGGCTCGACGGTGGAGCACGGGACCTGCGGGTCGTGGTGCGGGTCGAGGTCGAGGGACCGGATGCGGCGCAGATCGGTGAGATGGTCACCGCAGATCTGGCGGACAGCGTCGCAAGCCTTGTTGCCACGGCCGAGTCCGCGTCCCGCTGATGGAACCGGAGCGCAGATATTGGCTGGGTGTGGTCTCTCGCGACCATGTCCAGCGCGGGGTCGCACTTGGAATCGCCCAGATCGGTCATGGCACGAAGGCGGGGCTGATGCGACTGCGTCCGGGCGACGGCTTCGTCTACTACTCGCCGCGGGAAGGGCTCGGCTCGGGGGCTGCGATACGCGCATTCACAGCTGTCGGGACCGTCGCCGACACACCGCCGTGGCAGGCCGACGAAGGCGATTTCAAGCCCTGGCGGCGAGCAGTGGAGTACGTTCCCGACGTGTGCGAGATCCCCATCGACGAGCTGCGAGCGACGCTCGATCTGACCCGGCGCCCAAATTGGGGATACCAATTGCGTCGGGGACTCGTCCCGATCACTCACGCGGACTTCGAGCACATCCGCGATGCGATGACCGGCGGGGTCCAATGAACCCCAAGGCGTTGGAGACCGAGCATGGCACGCCCGATGACAGCGCCGGGCTGCAGCTCTGGCGCGTGACGAATCGCTGGCAGGCGGCGCAACGGGCGGCCTTGAAGCCGTTCGAACTGACCCACGTGCAGTTCGTCTTGCTGGCGTCACTGACATGGCTGGCCATCGAGGGTCCGGTTACGCAGCGCCGTCTGGCGGAAATGGCGGGCACCGATCTGATGATGACCTCACAGGTGCTGCGTGCCTTGGAACAGCGGGGGCTGGTTCGGCGTGACCCGCATCCGGACGACAGCCGCGCGCGCGCCGTGTCGGCCACTGACGCCGGCAAGAAACTTGCCAACCGCGCCGTGCGGGTCGTCGAGGACTGCGACCGCGACTTCTTCGGCCCGCTTGCAGGAACGCTCGGCGCATTCACGGCGTCACTGCGGCTGCTCGCGGAACGCGTCGACGGTTCATAGGCGCCCGGGTCGGAGCCCCGTCCGCCACAGGCCTGCCTACGGTGTCCCGCGTCGCGCGCGCGACACTTGCCGGGTGATCCATGTGGAGAGCTTTTCCACGACGTCCGCGCTGATGTTGTGCCCGCCGATTTCGAGCACGGCCGTGGTGTCCGCCCCGGCCGGTCCGGTCAGGTACTGCCACGTGTCGTAAAGGAGCTCGGCGGGGATCACGGTGTCGGTCTCACCTTGGCTCACGAACATCGGTACGCCCTCAAGGCGTCCCGGTGCGACCGGCACGCCGGCATCGAACGGCAGGGTTCCCGACAGGATCGCGGCACCGGCGAAGCGCGCCGGGTCGCTCAAAACCAGGCCACCGGCAAAGGCCGCGCCGCCGCTGAATCCGACGAGCAGCACGGGGCCGGGAACAGCCTCGTCGAGCCACGTGCGAAACCACTGCATCGTCGCTGCCAGGGACTCGGCGACCGGCCGGCCGACTCCGCGGTTGGCAAACCAGGCGAAGCCGCCCGCTTCGGCGATCGGTGCGCGAACGGCGATGTACGACGGACCCGTTGGCAGCCTGTCTGCAAGGCCGATGATCTGATCCTCATTCGACCCTCTGCCGTGTAGCAGAACGACGGTCAGCGCATATGCGCTGGTGGAGCCCCGACGGGCGATGCGTGGGGGTGCGAACCCGGTCGGTTGATCTGGCGAAGCTGAGGGCATCTGAATCCTTGATTGGTGAAGTGCGTTTGGAGCGCACACGTTGTCGACAGCCTGAGCGATCGGCGGCCGGATTGCTATGGCGCAATGCAATCGGCACATGGACTTCCGCCCTGTGTGGCCCGGCCATTGCGGACGCGGCAGCGGGTCGGTGGTCACGTTTGGGTGTCGGAACGCCGATGATGCGGGAATGATCGGCAACAGCGACCATGAAGTGGGACTTGGGGACGGTGTCGCCACGGCACGTGTATGGCCGACGCTTGCCCACCGTGACGTCCGAGATGCATTTGGTCGGTGGCGTGCGCGCGGCCTTGCCCGGACCGTCGGGACCTGGGCGCTGGTGAGTGCCGGGATCGCAGTCGGTCTGATCGTGGCGACCGGAGTCGTCGCGACCGTCTCATCGCCCAGTGACGAGTATGACTTGGCCGGGGTGTCGCGTCCGGCGGAACTCTCCGATGTGCGGTTCGTGGTGACCGGCAACCTGCTGGTCCTGGCGCTGCACGCGTTGGCGTGCGTCGCGGCGTACCTGGCGCGTCGGTCCTTGCCGGCCGAGGCGGCACGCTACGGCGGATTCTGGCGTCAGCTGAACAGCCATATCGGCGCGGCGGCCATGTGGTTCGTGGCCGCGGCGACGGCGTTCTCGTTCGTGACGCAGGCCCGCTTTCTCGGGGCGACCGCAGCGACGATTGCCGACCACCTCCACACCATGCCGGGGCAGCTGCTCGCCGGCCTCTCGCTCCACGGTGTTCCGGAGCTGACGGCCGTCTTCTTGCCGCTCGCCGCATGGATGGTCACCGGCGTTCGTCAGCGCCGGTGGAACGACCTGCTCGCCGCGACCGTCTTGAGTTCGGTGGTTGCGGTGCCCGTTGTGGTCGCGTGCGCAGTGGTCGAGGTGTACGTCTCTCCGCACCTCGTGCGGGCGATCACCGGTTGAGGACCGTCCGGCCCGCATTGCGGACCGATCCCCCTTCTGCCGTGGGTTGGAGCCTCAATGTCAGCGGACGTCGGTCCTCCCAGACCGAGGCGTAGACCACGCCGTGGACGGTGACGGTGCCAACAGGTTCACGCAGTGCGGTGAACGCGGCGACTCTGCCGGCGACCGCACGTTGCGCGTTTGCGATCGAGACGATTGAGAATCGGGGAGGCACGCCTTTCCTCGGCGGTTGCGTGCAGGGAACGTGCAGGGTCGCCAGTACCTCCGCACCGCTCACAGTGACCCCGTCGCACTTGCCGTCCACCCGTTGCTTGATCAGATCAACGGCCGCCAGCATCCCTTCTCCGGTGCCGACCAAAAGGACGTGTTGTGCGCCGGCGGTTCCACCGAACAACGGGTTGTAGTACGCGCCACCGGTCGGCACTTGGGCGGCGCTGACCCCCACTGCCACGACACCGAGACCCGCCACGGCGACGAGGATCGCCCGTCGAACGCCGCCGGTCAGCCGTCGAACGCCGTCGCCGAGCCCAACGGCGGCGGTGAGGATCAGCGGGATGTAGAACACCAAGCTGTATCGATCGAACTGTTTCGCAGCACTGCTCATATAAAGGGCAAGCGGTATTGCTGCGCCGATCAACACGATCGCGCGTGTTCGCGTACGGCGAACGGCGAGTGCGGTCGGAACGCCCAGGAGCACGCCGGCGAACAACCACGGGGTCATCCTCCAAGGGAGTGCCACGAGGTAAAAAATCGAGCCCGGCGTTGGCGTGATCTTGCCGCGGAAGAACTGCAAGTGACCGGCTTCGCCCATCTGAAAAGAATGCGTCAAATCGTGCCACTGGTGGACCGGTGCGACGAGCAGCGCAGGGTATGCGATCGGCACAGTGATCAGCGCGGCGACGCACGCGATGGCGGCGGCGCGCAGGTCTCGTCTGTGACCGTGCTCCTGCGATCGTTCACGGATCGCGGTCCAGACGGCGATGGCGGCAAAGCACGGAGCGAGTCCCAATCCGGGGAGTTTGGTGAGCGGCGCTTGAACGAACAGGACTCCTGCAAATGCTGCCCACAGCGACACGTTTCGAGGGCGTATTCGTGTGTCTGGAACGCCAAGCGCGTAGGCGAGCGCGAGGATCCCCGCGGCACCGAACAGTCCCGACATCTCGTCCGTGTGAAATTCGGCGCCGAGTGCCACAAGCCATGGTTCTGTCGCCAGGAACAAACCTGCGAAGAACGCCGCAAACCAGTTCTGGGTCCACTGCCCCACGAGGTACGTGATCAACCCGATCAACAGTGCACAGACGCTCGCAACGCCCATCTGGGCGATCGTCAGTGTGCGCCAACTTCCGCGGGCGTCCGGGGAGTCCGAGGCCCAGGCGCCGGTCGCGATCCCAGCGGCGTTGACCGCACGTGCGATGGAGCCGATCCACATCACGGTTGTGCCCGGCATGGTTCCTGCGGCCAGCGTGCTCGCCGAGGCGTCCTCCAGGTGGCCGGTCCGCAGCGCGTCCGAGAACACCTCGGATCGTGCCATCCAAAGTGCGGTGTCCTGTGAGGCCATGTGGCCTGCCGTTGCGATGCGAAGACCCCCGCCGAGCAGTGTCGCCGCGATGGCGAGGACCCAGAGTTGTCGCGTGAACCGGCTGCCTGATCGACGCGTCGCGCCGGCCAGAGAGATGGGCGGTGTTGGTGGCGGGTCGGCGGCGTGCGGCATCTCAGCCGGGCCACACGGCAGCGATGCGATGCGCGGTGTCGTGGTCGGAAGCGTCGATCATCAACAGTCTGAGTATGACGGTACCGGCCGGGCGGAAGCCGAAGCGGATCGATGATGTGACGTCGCCTGTATCCGTGGCCTACCAGCCGCCGA
>Ga0209023_10002985_pt1 | contig 20495 bp, 20 predicted proteins | sample LakOneMetagenome_FD_187468 | JGI IMG/M metagenome (GOLD analysis project Ga0209023, IMG submission 187468) | Freshwater and sediment microbial communities from Lake Erie, Canada (SPAdes) (version 2) | ecosystem: Environmental > Aquatic > Freshwater > Lentic | place: Lake Erie, Canada...
CCTGCTGGTCGACCAGCACGCAGTAGTCGCACATGCCGGGGACGTAGGCCCCGCCGGCAGTCGAGTTTCCGAAGACCAGGGCGACGGTCGGGATGCCCTGCGACGACAAGTCGGTGAGATCGCGGAAGATTCGCCCGGCATGGACGAACAGTTCGGACTGGGTGGGCAGGTCGGCGCCACCCGATTCCACCAGATACATCACCGGCAGGCGGTTGACCCGGGCGATCTCCAGGGCGCGCAGGTTCTTGCGCAGGGTGTACGGGTTCATCGTGCCCCCCCGCACGGTGGGGTCGTGGGCGATGATCATGCATTCGACCCCGCTGATGACGCCGACACCGGTGACTATCGCCGCGCCGACGTTGAATTCGGTGCCCCACGCGGCCAGCGCCGATAGCTCCATGAACGGCGCGTCGCGGTCCAGTAGCAGTTCGATCCGTTCCCGGGCGAGTAGCCGGCCGCGCTGGTGATGGCGGGCGACGTAACGCTCGCCGCCACCGGCGGCGGCAACTGCCATTTGTTCATTCAGCGCCGCGACGGCCGCCGATTGAACCTCGTGATTGTTGAGGTAGATATCGGAGGTGGTGTCCACCTGCGAAACGAGACCTGGCATCGATGTCCTTAAGGTCAAAGGTGAATACAGACACAGTCATGTCTGCGATGGTCGAGTTCAAGGGAATCTCCGATATGCACCCCCAAGAGGTGACAAACGAAGCCCCAGGGGGAGATTGGTTGTCTCAGGTGCCGGCGGAGGGCAGCTTCCTGGTGGTGGCGCGGGCGTCGCGGTATTCGCGGGCCAGGGTGTCGACCAGCTCGGCGACGCCGGATACCGCATGTATGCCGGAGACGCTGTGCCCGGCGCTCCACGCGTCGCCGTTGTCGAGCAGCCGATCCTGGGCGAACCCGTCGCCGGATAATTCCGGGTGTCTCTGTTGATCGAGCCAGCAGGCGAGCAGGCTGGCGGGGATACCGCCGACCCGGTCCGAGAGCCGCACGTCATCGAGGGTGGCGGTGGTCAGGGCCTGCCGGTAGTCGTCGGCCGCCAGGCTTTCCCGGGTGGCGATGAATCTGGTCCCCAGGTAGGCGAGGTCGACCCCGAGTATCTGCGCCGCGTACACCGCGTGGCCGTCGCTCATGCCACCGGCCAGCACCAGTGGTCCGTCGAAATGTTCGCGGACGGCGCGGACGAAGGCAAACGGATTCAGCCAGCCGGTCTGGCCGCCGGCGCCGGCGGTGAGCAGGACCAGACCGTCGGCACCGGCCTCGAGGGCCTGCCGGGCATGGCGCAAGGTGGCGACGTCGGTGTAGACCTGGGCGCCGGCGGCGTGTAGCGGCTCCACCACCGCGGCGGGGTTGCCCACGCTGGTGATGACCAGTTCGACACGGTGGGTGACGACGCAGGCCAGGTCGGCGGCAAGTCGTTTGTTGCTGCGGTGCACGACGAGGTTGGGCGCGACCGGTGCGGCCGTGTCCGGGATCTCTCGCCGGAAGCGGTGTAGCCAGTCGTCGAGGATCTCCGGCGTTGCGGCGTTGTGGGTGGGGAAGGACCCGATGACACCCGCCCGGCAGGCGGCAATCACCAGGTCGGGGCCGGAGACTGCGGTCATGGGGGCGGCGATTGCGGGTAGGGCCAGCCGGTCCAGCCACGAAGAGGTGAGGGCCAAGGTGTCTCCCGCTGTCGGATTCCGCCGTTATTAGTGAATCAAGATTTACTAAGCGCCGAGGGCGTCTGTCAACTCTTGCGCTGGCGACGAGGGGGTAATCCCTAGTCAGAAGGTAAAAACCGGCGTTGAATCCGAACGTTGACAAAGTGACTCGCATCACCAATGATGAGGCGGATAGTTACTCAGAATCCGCATTTGTTCTCTCTTGGAGGGAGACGCTCCAATCGGTACCGACCTTCTGCCGGAACTGCCGGAACTGCCGACCGCGGCCGAGATTGCGCGATTTGTCGCGCCGCCGGATGATCTCGTTGCCGACGGCGTCGCGGCGGTGTTGGGGGCGTCGGCGCGGGTCCGCGGGATGGAGACCGCCCGGGCGGTCCTCGACGGCGCGTCTCGCGAGCTCTGTGCCGCAGGAATATTCGACCGGGTGATGTTTTCGCGGGTGGTCGGCTCGGTATGGATACCGCAGGAGTATCACCTGGCCGGCAGGGACGGGCGGGTGCGCAGGTACGTGGTGGTGTCGTCGGATGGCCAGCCCGAGGAACTGAGAATCGGCCTGGCTTCGCCGTTGGTTGAAGCCGAGGTGGTGCGGCGCAGGCTTCCGGCGCTGGTCACCGATGCACAGGGCGAGGCACGCGTGTACCGACCGCTGGCCGAGCGCTCGGGGACTCGCGAGTACGTGGTGGCGCCGGTGTTGGCGGGATCCTCGACGATCGCGCTGATCCACGCCGATGCCGGCGCGGGTGGTCGTCCACTCGCCCCGGTCCATCGCGATCTGCTCAGGATGTTCGCCGACGCGGTGGGGCTGGCGTACGAACGGGCCGTGATTGCCGAACGCTTTGCGGTGCAACGACAGCAGGTGGCCGACGTCTGCGGTCGCGCCTGCGCCGAGTTGGAGGACTTCGGACCCGGTTCGCTGTCCCGGACGCGCATCGCGGCGCTGGCGGTCGTCTCCGGGGACACCGGCGCCGAGCTCGTCGCGCCGGAGCGGCAGCGGCCGGCGGAGCTGCGGAGCTCTTCTCGCTTGGCCCGGCTGACCGGCCGTGAGCGCGAGGTGTTGGGTCTGATGGCCAGCGGTGCGTCCAATGCGCAACTGGCCGACCAGTTGACGGTAGCGGAGAGCACGGTCAAATCCCACGTGAAACACATTCTGCACAAGCTGGGTGCGGCCAACCGGGCGGCGGCGATCGCGTGTTTCCTGCACGAAACACGCAGTGAGGGACGGATGCAGCGATGACTGTCTTGATGGCGGGAGAGTCCACGCGGACCGTCGGCCCCGGCCGGGTCAGATCTGACTGGTGCGCCAGGGAACTCGAGCTCGTGGAGCGACTGAGGGTTTTGCGGGCTCGAGCCGCCGTCGCGTTGGGCGTCGACACGACCTTGCCGACCGTGGAATGGGATGTACCCCGACGCTCGGTGGCGGTGGTCGCCGAGCTCGCTCATGCCTGTCTGGATCGACTGCACACCACCACCACCGCCGACGTCGAAGCGGTGCGAGAGCTCGGCGAACTGCTGCTGGGCTTCCAGGGACTGGTCATCGACTGGTATCTCGGCGACACCGCGATGCGAAGCCAGCGGCTCGCCGGTTGCGCCACGGCGCTGAGCCGGTTGTCGACACTGCCGAATTCGGCGGCGTTGATCGAGGGTGCCTGTCAGGAATTGGTGACGCGGTGCGGCTTTCACCGGGCAGTGCTCTCCACCGTGGAAGCCGGTGCATGGAAGCCGATGATTCTCCTGGACCGATCCGAGCCGGCAGAAGGTTCCTGGTTCCAGCCCTGGCGCAACCAGACGATTCCACTGGAGGAACGGACGCCGGAAGCCGAGGCGAGGGCCCGTCGGCGCCCGGCGCTGATCCAGGACACCGACGACGCCCCGGTGTTCCGGCCGCTAATCGTCCAGGCGGGGAGATCGCGTTCCTATGTGGTCGCGCCGATCGTGCTCGGTTCCGACGTGATCGGTTTCCTGCACACCGACCATCATCCGCATTCGCGCCGTGTCGGGGAGGGGGACCGCGACGTACTGTGGGCCTTCGCCGACGGTTTCAGCCACATCTATGAGCGCGCGGTTCTGTTGGAGCGGATCCGCGCCCATCGAGACAGTGTTCGGGAGCTTTTCTTCGGTGCGGTCGGTCGCCTGGATGCGTTGTGCGAGTCCGGTTTCAGCACTTCCCTCAGCGCCGAACAGGACCGCGGCCTGCCCTTCCGCGCGGATGCTCAGGGCTTCGGCAGGGATGCGCGGGTCGAGCTGACCGAGCGTGAGGTCGAGGTGTTCGAACTGATGGTCACCGGGGCCAGCAATCAGGAGATCGCCGATCGGCTGGTGATCACCGAGGGCACCGTCAAGTCGCACGTGAAGCACATCCTGCGAAAGTATGGAGCCGTCAACCGTGCCCAGGCGATCGCCATCGCGCTGCGGCAGAACTGACGGTCGCTCAGTCGATCGGGACCGCACGGTGGTACCCGCCGTCGTGGTAGATCAGCGGCCCGGGGGTGGTCGCGTCGCAGTGGATCTGTTTCACCCCGGCGATCGCGAGGGTCGAGTCCCCGGCGGGAATGAGTCGATCGATCTCGGCGCGCAGCCAGGTCGTTGCGCCGACCAGCACCGGCTCCCCGGAATCGATGATGGTCCAGGTGCTCCGATCGGCGAACCGCTCCTCCGCGGACCGGGAGAACCGTTGCGCGACGGGGAGTTGGCTCGCGCCGAGCAGATGGACCACGACGGATGTCGCCTCACGCAGGGCGTCGATGCTAGACGACGTGTCGGTGATATTGAACGAGACCAGCGGCGGGGTCAGGGACACCGACGCGAATGAGGTCGCGGTGAATCCTACTGGGCCCGTCGGCGCCATCAGGGTGATCACGGCGACGCCGGCCGGGTGACGACGCAGCGCGGCGCGGTACTCGGAGGCGGAGATCGTCACCGGCTCATCCTGGCGTGTAACTCCGGTACCACAACCTGGTGCAGCAGCTCGATGGCGTCGGGATCGTTGCGGACCGGATGGATCACGGCGCCCTCGGCGATGCCGAGGCTGTGGATGTCGGCGATCAATCCGGCCAACCCGGTCGGCGTCCCGACGTAGAACAGGGTGTCACCGTGGTGGCTGCCGGCGGCGGACATGGCCTCGTGCGCCGATGGCGCGATGAGCGCGTCGATATCGACGACGATGTCGGTTTCCGGGTACTCGTCGCGCACGTCGGCGGCGACCCGAGTCAACGCGCGCAGGTCTGCCGCGCGGACGCGAACTGACTCGGCCGAGCTGTTCATCCAGAGGCGGTCGCCGACGGAGATACCCAAGCGCAACGGTCTGCGGCGAAGGGTGGCGCACGGCGTCATCACGGTCATCACGACTCCGGATCGATGACGATGGCGAATGCCTTGTTCTCGATGCCGCCGGACCGGTCCAGCGCGATGAACTTCTCCTCGGTGTATTCGCCGAGGGCGTCGGGTCCACCTTCGCGGCCCAGGCCACTCTCCTTGTAGCCCCCGAAGGGATAGGCGGGGTGGATGACGTGCCAGTTGTTCACCCAGACCATGCCGGACTCCAGCCTGCGGGCCATCTGCAGCGCCCGCGGTTCACTACCCCACACACCGGCCGAGAGTCCGTATCCGGTGTCGTTGGCGATCTGGACGGCTTCGTCGTCGGAGTCATAGGTGAGGACCACCAATACCGGACCGAACACCTCCTCCCGGGCAATCCGCATGTCGTTGGTGACATCGGTGAAGATCGTGGGCTCTACCCAGTAGCCTTTACCGAATCCCGGTCCGTCCGGCGCCTTTCCGCCGAGGGCCAGCGTGGCGCCTTCTTCGGCGGCGATTTGGAAGTAGCTCAGGATCCGGTCTCGCTGGGTTGCCGAGATGATCGGCCCGACGTGGGTAGTGGGGTCCATCGGATCACCGAGTCGTAAGGTGGCGGCGCGGTTGAGCAACTTGGCGACGATCTCCTCACGCCGCGAGGAGGGGATGAGCAGCCGGGTGCCGGCTTCGCAAGCCTGGCCGTTGTTGGCCATGCAGGCGAACAGTGCACCGTCCACGGCCATGTCGATATCGGCATCGTCGAGGATGATGTTGGCGCCCTTGCCGCCCAGCTCCAGGGTGACTCGTCGGATGTTGTCCGCGGATTGCCGCAGGATGCTCTTGCCCACCGCGGTGGACCCGGTGAAGGCGACCTTGCGCACGTCGGGATGCCCGGCCAGATGCGCTCCGACCGGCTCGCCGTCCCCGGTGATCACATTGAGCACCCCCGGGGGCAGACCGGCGGATTCGAACTCGCGGGCCAGCTCCAGCGCCAGCAGCGGAGCGTGCTCGTCGGGTTTGAGTACCACCGAGTTGCCGGCTGCCAACGCCGGCCCGATCTTCCACACGGTGGTCAGCAGGGGAATGTTCCACGGCACGATCGCCGCAACGACGCCCAGTGGCTCCCGGACCACGACGCCCTCGGCGGCAACCGGCTCGATCGCCGGTCCGGAGGTTTCCCACTGGTACTGCTCGGTGATGGCGGCGAGATACTGCAACTGCGCCACGGACAGGCCGATGTGGAAGGCCCCGGTGATCCTGATGGTGGCGCCGTTTTCGTTGCTCTGCAGCGCGGCTAACTCATCGACGCGTCCGCCGAGGCGCTCGGCGACGGTGTTGATGAGTGCGGCACGCTCGGCCGGCGCGGTGTTGCGCCAGCCGCCCTGATCGAAGGTGCCTTTGGCGGCGGCCACCGCGGCATCTACGTGAGAGACGTCGCCCTTGGCGACGGTGGCGATCAGCTCTTCGGTTGCGGGACTGCGCAGTTCGTAGACATCGTCGGCATCGACCCACTTGCCGTCGATGTACATGCAGTAGTGCGGTGTCATGTTTGAGTCCTTTCTCAGCCGACCTGGCGGGATCGGTGGTGCCAATAGGGTCTGCGGAGTGCTTTCTTGTCGACCTTGCCGGCCGGATTGAGCGGCAGGGCGTCGGTGAAAAGGACGGATTTGGGTGCGTGCACGCTCCCGAGTGCCGTCTTCACATGGCCGATCAACTCCGAGCCGAGGTCCGGACCGGTGATTTCGCCGGACCGGGCCACCACGAACGCCAGCACCGCTTCGCCCCACTTCTCATGCGGAATACCGATGACCGCGGACTGGGCGACGGCGGGATGGGTGGCCAGCGCGTCCTCCACCTGACGGGGGAACACGTTGAATCCACCGCTGACCACCATGTCCTTCTTGCGGTCGACCAGGTGGAGGTACCCGTCCTCGTCGAGACGGCCGATATCGCCGGTGTGCACCCAACCGTCGCGCAGCGTTTCGATGTCGCGTTCGGGGTCCAGATAGCCCAGCATCTGTCCGAGTTGGTGCGAGCAGATCTCACCGGAAGCCCCGATGGGCAGGATGTTGTCGTTCTCGTCCTGGATGCTGACCTGGACCGGGAACATCGGTTGGCCGGCCGAGGCCAGGCGCGCCGTCCAAGCCTCGGCGGATTCCCCCGCCCGCTGCAGGTGGTCCTGCTTGCGCAGGCAGGACACGTAGCCGGGTTCGCTGCCGGCGTAGGTCTGAATGAAGATCGGGCCGAACGTTTCCAGCGCCTGCCGCAGCCGTTCGGGGGCTATCGGTGAACCGGCGTAGACGACGGTCTGCAGTGAACTCAGGTCGTTGTCGTGGGTGCGCGCATGATCGATCAACAGGTAGATGATGGTGGGGACCAGCGCGACCGCGGTGACACCGAACTTTTCGATGTTCGATGTCAACCCGGCGACGTCCAGGCCCGGCAGCATGACGTTGGTGCCGCCTCGGACGAATGTGGGCATAACGAAGATCTGGGAGAAATGGGTCAGCGGCGCCCCGTGGGCGAAGACTTCGCCGAACCGGATGTCGCCGATGTCCAGGCCCGCGGAGATGGCGTAGTGGCTCCAGCTCAGGTGGGAATTCACCACGCCCTTGGGTTCCCCGGTGCTGCCGGAGGTGAACAGTACGTAGGCTTCGTCGTGCTCATCGATGTACACCGTCGGCCTGGTGAGGGGCTGTTGCGCGACGAATTCGTCGAAGTCGACGGCATCCACCAGGAGCTCGCTCCGGGGTTGGCCCAGGCGGATCAGGATACGCAGTTCGGGCAGATCCTCGCGGATCGTCGCCACGGCCGCCTCGAACTTCGCGTGGTAGATCAGCGCCGTGGCGCCGGTTTGCGCGAGGTTCGCCTTGAATCCCTCGGGGGCCGAGCGGGTGGCCATCTGCACCAGTGACGCGCCGGCCGCCCAGATTCCGTGCTGCGCCGGAATGAATTCCAGGCAGTTCGGCATCAGCAGGCCGACGCGTTCACCTTTCTCGACCCCGGACTTGATGAGTCCGTTGGCGATTCGGTTGCGCCAGTGGTTGAGCTGGCGGTAGGTCAGGGATCGGCCGTCGGCGGCGTCGAGGATCGCGGTGCGCCCCGCGTAGTAGGTGCATGCGCGATCCAGGACGTCCGGTAGCACGCCCCACATCCCGGTGGCGTGTGCTGCCGTCGTCATCCCGACACCGACGTGGGGTCGAATCCCTCGACCCAGTACTCCGGAGTGACGATGGGCAGGCGGAGTTCCTGGAGGACCGGGGTGTCGTTCCAATAGGTGGTTTCGCGGGCGATCCTGCCGGTGCTGTCGAGCTGATGCCAGGTGATTCCCCGGGTGCTCAGCGTCCGGCCGGCCGAAGGTACGCCGCGGAAGGTCGCCAAACCCTCGCCCGTCCAGCTCCACAGGATGACCACGGCGGGATCTCCGCCGGTCCCCGCCAACTGGAACGCCTCGTCGACGACGAAGCGGTGTTGGCCTGCACCGTTTTCGGGGTTCTTGTTGGCAAACGGTGCCAGACGCGGTTCCAGCTCGGCCTTGGTGATGGCCGTGTCGACCATGTGGTCGGAGTCCCCGTGGTCGTCGTAGACCAGGTCGTCGTTATAGAGGGCCACGGCGGCCACCGTGTCGGTCGTCAGTGCGGTGGTCCAGCGCTGTGCGTGTTCGCCGGCCAAAGAGGTATTCAGGCTCATCGGGTATTTCCTTTCAGGCGGTGGCGTCGGTCCGGGCGACCGCGCGGGGGTCGACGGGCAGGCCGAGGTCGCGAACGGCCGTGGAGACGTCCCAGAAGCTCGCTTCGCGTTTGATCCGGCCGTCGCTGTCGTAGACGTGAAAGGTGATGCCGCGCGCCCCGGGTACCTTGCCGTCGGTGGGTACGCCGACGAATGCGGTGGCGGTCGGAGCCTGCCAGGTCCACCGGTAGATCGCGGCGTTGGCATCGCCGACCACCTCGTCGATCCGGAAATTGTTGATCCCGATGCCGTTGTCGGTGTCGGTGTTGGCGTATGGCGCGAAGACCCGCAGCAGCTCCTCTTTCGAGGTGATCTTTTGGCCGAGAATCGGGTCCTCGAATAGGAAATCGTCGGCGTAGAGCGCGACAACGGTTTCCGGGCTCGTCCGGAAGGCTTTCAGCCATTTCACGGCGAATGTGTGACTCATCGTCGGGTACTCCCTGGGCGTTGTGTGCAAGACCTGTCTGACGCTATGGAGCACACCGGACCGGTGGCGACTACCGGAGGGGGGAAACCGGACGCCCGTCGGGGGGACATGCCCGATTACCGCTCCTGAGGGCGGGCCGGAGCCGGCCTGGTGGCTACCCCGATGCCGGATCGAGTTCCCCCCTGTGAGGGGTGTGTAGGGGCGGTGCGCGGGCGGAACATCGGGAAGGAAGCGATGCACTCGTTTGCCGCCATTCGTTTGACAGGGAGCAAAAATGCTGGAACAAGACATGACCGATGAGGAATTCGTCCCGTACTTCGCCAAGGCGCAGGAGGTCTCGCAATTCTTCCGGGAGATCGGTCCCAAGTACGACACCGAGAATACGTTCGCCTACCCCTCCATCGAGGTGTTCAAGAAATCCGGATTGGGGGCGTTGCCGGTGCCGCGGGCGTTCGGCGGGCCCGGCGGCAACATCCTGCAGGTCTCCAAGGTCGTCTCGGAGCTGTCCAAAGGCGATTCCGCGATCACGCTGGCCTACAACATGCACTACATCATGCTGGGCATCGCGGGGAACCTGATGACCGAGGAGCAGAACAAGTACTGGCTGGGCCGGGTGCTCGACGGTGAGCTGATATTCGGGCCGTTCTCCGAACAGCGGGCCGGGTTCTCCGGGCTGGCCGATATGACGGCGGTGCCGCAGCCCGGCGGCGGCTGGCGACTCTACGGCAAGAAGACGTGGGGAACCCTGTGCGAGGCCGCCGACATCATCACCACCAACGCCACCGAGACCGACGCCGACGGGAACCTGCCGGAAACCTTCGAGGGCCGGGTGGCGGCGGAAAAGCTGTTCATCGGCGATTTCACCGTCGATGCGGACGGAGTGGGCGACGGGATCCGCATCGAGAAGACCTGGGATGCCCTGGGGATGCATGCCACCGGGACGCAGACCATCGTGTTCGACGGCTACTTCGTGCCCGAAGACGGCTTCGTCGCGCCCTGGCGGGCGGGCGCCTTCGGCGTCCTGGAGTGGGCGTCGCTGATGTTCGCCAGCATCTACCTGGGCATGCAGGACCGCATTCTGGAGGAGACCACCCGGGCACTGTCCAAGAAGCACCTGGGCGCCACTTTCGGGGCCATCGTCGCGGCCGACACCGCGGTCAAGAATGTCGGCCACGTGATCGACGGCATCGGAGACATGGCGTCGCGCTACGAGTTCTCCCGGCGGGTGCTCTACCAAACCTGTCAGGATCTCATCGAGGGCAAGGACAAGCGGTGGGCTCCGGAACTGCGCTTTCCGTACCTGGGCCTGGCCAAGACGTTCATCGCCGACAACGTGATGCACATGTCGCGGCACGCGATGAGCCTGCTGGGCGGATCGTCGTTCCGCCGGGGCACCATTTTCGAGCGGCTCTACCGTGATTCCGCGGCGTCGATGTTCCAGCCGCTCAACGCAGACCAGTCCCGCACCTACATCGGTGAGTTCCTACTCAACACGGCTGCGGCGCAGCAGTAGCCGCGCGTATCCCCTCGACGACCTCGGCTCGCGCGGAGTCGTCGAGGGGATAGGGCGTGTAGAGGGTGAACCGGTCGATCAGTCCAGCGAACCGAGCGGTGATCTCGCATGCCACCGCGCCGGGTTCACCCACCACCGCAAAGGTGTTCAGCGCCTCGTCGTCGATGAGGTCGGTCATCGTCGCCCAGTCGCCGGACTTCGACAACCGGTGCAACTCGGTGTGCAGCTCGCCCCAGCCGTGCAGATCCAGCACGGCGCGGTAGGCCGGCGTCGCGCCGTAGAACGCGATCTGTCGACGCACCCCGGCGATCGCGTTGTCCAGGTCACGCTCATCGCGGCCGGTCGCCACCAATCCCGGATAGCACACGGTGAAATTCGCGCGGCTTCGCCCCGATTGCGCCAGGCCGGCCGCGACGATCGGGGTGGTCACCTCGCGCAGATACCTGGCGGTGGTGAACCCGTGCACGAGCAGTCCGTCGGCGTATTCGGCAGCTACCGTCGTCATCTTGTGGCCGACCGCGGCGAGCACCACCGGTGGTGGTCCGTAGGGGTGCGGTTCCGGGGTGAACATCGGCGTCATCAGGGTGTGCCGGTAGTGCTCGCCGCGGAAGTCGAGCCGCTCGCCGGTATGCCAGCTGCGCCAGATCGCTTGCAGCGCCATGATGTATTCGGCCATCCGCTCGACGGGGGCCGACCACGGCATCGAGTAGCGGCGCTCGATGTGCGGCCGGATCTGCGAGCCCAGACCGAGGATGAAACGCCCGGCGCTCAACGACTGCAGGTCGTTGGCGGCAAGCGCGGTGGTCATCGGGCTGCGCGCAAACGCCACCGCGACCCCGGTGCCCAGGCGCAACGTGGTGGACTTTTCGGCTGCGATTGCCAAGGGCAGGAACGGGTCCCGGTTGACCTCGGTGGACCACAGACCGTCGAAGCCAATGCGTTCGGCCGCCCGCACCTGGCCGGTGAGGGTGACGGTATCCGCACCGGAGGTGCCGTCGATTCCGCCACCGATGTTGGTGTCGATGAACATGCCGGAAGGCTCGCACAACCGGCGGGGTGAGTGACCAGTTATTCCCCGGATGGGGGAGCGATATCCATCGTCGTGGGGCCGTCGGGAGTGTCCCAGGTCACTAGCGTTGGGTCTGCTCACCGCGGGAATGCCGGGCAGCGGTTTCTCTGCCGAGTGAGCAATCCAACTGAGGAGGGCCCGTGGGCCGGATGTCGCTCGACGTGCGAACGCATGAGCTGGACCTGATATGGCAGAACGTCTTCACCTGGGTCAGTTGGGCGATCGTGGCGGTGATGGTCGTCATCGCGATCCGGATGGGCATCCGGCAGCGGACGCCGTTCTATCTGATCGCCTGTCTGGCCGCCGGTATCGCCGCGTATGCCGAGCCGCTCTACGACGTGGCTTTCGACCTCTGGTTCTACGACGCCCACGATGGCCAACCCGGTGCCGGCTACATGCACTTCTCGGCATTCGGTGTGGTCCAACCGAACTGGACGCATAGCGGCTACATCATCCTGTACGCCAGTGCGTGCCTCTACGCGGGCCGGCGGATCTACGAGGGACGGCTGGGTCGCCGGGGCCTGTTTCTGGTGTGGGGCGCAGAGGTCGCCGCGTCCTGTCTGTTCGAGGTGATCGGCACCGGTACCAACGTGTACACCTACTACGGTCCGTTCGTTCTCCGATTGTGGAACTACCCGATGGTCATCGGGATCCTGGAGGGCACCCAGGTCGTCCTGTTCACCGTCGTCGCGGTTCTGGTGTGGCGGAAGGTGACCACGGCGTGGGGCCTGCTGAGTCTGTTCCTGGTGTTCCCGATGACCTTCTTTGCAGCCAACTTCGGCATCGGCTTCCCGGTCATCATCGCGATGCACCTGGACAACGGCCTGGCCACCGGGGGAATGATCTGGTCGGCAACGTTGCTGACCATTGCACTGTGCACCGTCGTGGTCAACGGTTTGAGCCGGTTCCTGCCGACTGCGCCTCCCCCGGCCGATCCGATCGCCGCCGACGCGGTGGCGGTGCCGGTTCCGTCGAGGCCGATGGTGTAGTCGAGTCAGTCCGAGACCGCGAGGTCGATACCGAGGATTGCGTGTGCTGCGTCGGTGAGCAGCACACGCAATCGGTCTTCGGCGAGTCCGGTGTTGTGAAACAGCGGGGACTGGACCGCACCGATGGTGGCGTGCACGATGGCCCGTGAGTCGGTGTCACTGAGCTCCCCGCGCAGTTCGTTGACCAGGTGGACCCACTCTTCGAGATACAGCCGTTGTTTGCGGCGAAGCCGCCGACGGTCCTCGTCGGGCAGGTTGTTGACCTCGTTGTGATACACCTGGGCGAGCTGGCGCTGACCCACCACGAATTCCACCTGGCCGGCGACCAATTGCGCCAGGGCGGAGGGCAGGTCGTCGGATTCGGCAAGGATTCGCTGCTCGTCGTTCAGGAGGTCATCGATGACCTGGTCGAACAGGGCCACCAGGATCGCTGATTTGCTGCCGAAGTGGCGGTACACCCCGGAACCGGTGATGCCCGCTGCGGCGCCGATCTCGGCGATGGACACCGCGTGGAAACCTCTCCGGCCGACAAGATCCGCCGCTGCTCGCAGTATCCGGTGTTTGCGTTCCGGATCCCGGGTTCGCGCGCGGCCGCTTGAAGCGGCGATGGCGTCGGCGGCGATGGTTCCCCCCTTTAGCGGATTTGAATTCATCAAAAGGCCGGATCGGACAGGTATTTTAGCGTGTTTCTAGTGAACTTCTGGTCACTGTCCCGGATAGGCCGGGGGAGGGTAGACCCCGCGCAGGATGAACGGCAGCCAGGAGATTGCGTATTCCACCTCGTCGGTGCCGTCGTAGTCGGGGACCGGCGACAGCGGGGTGTTCTCGGCGAGCACGGTGCCCGGCGGTAGGCCGGCATCGGGACCCACGTAGGGCGCCGGCGGTACCGCCGGCTGCCCGTACATTGCGACGACGACCGTTCGATCGAGGCTGTTCACCGACCACACGCCGATCTCGGTGTTCGCGCAGTTCTGCATGATGGCCAGATCCGTGGGGTCGCCGTGCCAGCGGTTGAGCAGTTCGACGCCGCTGATCGCCAGCGCCGGGTGGATCGCCACGGTTTCGGCGGCGACCCCGCGGTAACCCGCGGCGTCGGCGCGGCTCTGCGGAGTCGAGCCGTCGGTGCCGATATCGCCGTCGAGTTCGCGGTTGTTCAGCACATCCTCGGCGTGCCATTGGGCGGCCAGCTGCAGCTGCGGGTTGATCTTCACGTCGTTGACGCAGCCCGCCTGGTGTTGCACGGTGTACACGTTGGCGACCACGCCGTCGTTGAGGCGTTTGTTGTCGGCGTGCGCCGCAGGTGCCTCGATGGTCAGTAGCAGGGCCGTGGCCGCGGTGGCCGACAGAAGTGCTGTGCGGTAGTGCATCTCGGCGTCCCTCCGGATCAGGAAGCAGGGGTCGGTGATCGGTATCCGGCGGCGGATTCACGCAGCCGCCAGATTTGGGCGGGACACAGTTCGTTGGTCGCCTGGGAGATCAGGTACAGCGCCTGGTATTCGTCGGTCGTGTCGAAATCGGTGCGTACTTCGGCCATCAACTGTGCGAACGGAACCGCGGCGGTCACCTTTTCGCAGATGCCGTTGCCGTAGGCCAGTGCGGTCTCGGCATCGGGGAATCCGTAGCCCGGGCGCATGTGCACATTGACCAGGTATGCCACCTCGTCGGCGCGAGCTGTTCCTGCGGAGCCGGTGGCCGCGGCCACCGCGGCGACGCCCAGGATCGATGCCAGCAGACATCGGGCCGGTGCCGGGCTGCTCATTGCGCTCACACCGGCTTGAATTCGGAGATCAGCCAGCGTTGGCCCACCCTGTCCAGGGTCACCCGCACGCTGGAGCTGGTGTTCGCCGGCGCGTCATGGCCGACCGTCACGGTCTGGTCGACAAACAGCAGAACCACGGCGTGGTCGGGGCCGGCGGAAACCGATGACGCGGCCGGGACGGTGGCGTTGGCGGTCACCTTCTTCAGTCGGGCGCCCGGTATGACGACATCGTGGGCAAGTTTGGTGTATTCGTCGAGGAATGAGCCGGTCAGCCGGTCCTTGGCCGCGTCCAGGTCCTGCTCGACGGAATCCGGATGGTAGGTCAGCATGGCGACCGCCCCGTCGGCGGCTGCCCGTACCGCTGTGTCGTCGGGATCGGGCCCGGTCAGTGTGCCGGTTTGGTACTTCACGAATCCGGAACCGAGGGCCAGCAGCATCGCCGTCACGGGCACGGCGAGGCGGGCGAAGGTCCGCAGACGGCCGGCCCGTGCACCGGCTTCGGCGTCCGGTTCGAGGTCCTCGATTTCGAGTTCGTCGATATCGACGCTGTCATCAATGATTTCGTTCGTCATGAGGGAGCCTTCGTCCATGATTTCGGTGTGTCGTTCGTCGGTCATGGCCCGGCTCACGCAACGAACTCGACGTTGGAGACCCGTACTTGATCGTCGACCTGGGTGACGTACACCCGCAGTCGCCAGTACCGAGGCTGGGGATCAGGGGTTCCGGCGTTCGAGGTCAGCACCGAGACCGCCACCAGAGCCTGTGCAGCATCGTCGGACACCGCCTCCAGGCCGGCCTCGACGATCGTGCCGACCGTCACCGCCCGGGCCTTCTGGATCACGTCGATGAATGGCCCGGAGCGTATTGAGAAATCGTCGTGGAACTGACCCGTGGCGCTGTCGAGAATCCGTTGGACGTCGTCTTGGGCATGCTGCCAGTCGATGGTGGTCAGATTCAGCGCTCCCTGCTTGGCCACCTGCAGCAGCGCGGCGCGGTGGGCCTGGGCCAGGCGCGCCTGATGGTCCTGGAATGCGAGCCAGCCCAGCAATGTAGCCAGCGCCACCGTCATGACAACGCTGATTGCCGCTGCGGACCGCCATCTGGGCCGCGCCGGCGCATCGGTGGTGTCGTCTGCGGCGTCTTCCTCGGTGTCCTCGTCGGGTGCGTCGGCGAGGCAGGGTTCGTCGCCGACCGTCTCATCGATATCGAGCGAAAGGGTCATCTGCGCTGCTCCTTGTCGTGAATTCGTTACTGCCCCGGCGGCGCCAGCATCGACTGCCAGGTCTGGTCTCCGGCGTGTCGACCGAGATCGGTCTGGGTGTAGCTGCGACCGTCCGGTCCGGTGTACGAGCCGGTCGCCGGGTTGTACTCGGCGATGGCGATCGGGGGCCGCACGTCGACCGCTCGCGGCGCCGGTGCCGTCCCGGGAGGGAACTGGGGAATGTCCTGGTTGGTCCAGGTGGCGTTCGGATCGCCTTTCCAGTTGTCGCCGTCGTTGAGCGGCACGTACTCCTCGTTACTTTCGCAGAGCTTCACCGTCGGGGCGCGCTTCCCGGGACGAGTCGCGCACGGGGCGTTCTTCGCGCCCCGGACGTTGTACGCACCGTTCTGCGGTGTGCGGCAGTACAAGTCGCCCGCCGGCCGGTCCGGATAGTCCTCCGAGACCGGGGTCCGCCGTTGGTCTGCAGGCAGGAACCCGGTGGTGCACGGGGGAGGCAGATTCAGGTTCAGGTTGAAGCTCAGGTACTCACCCCGGTAGTCCTGCTTGGTGTTCTTGTTGGCCACGAAGGTTCCGCCGGCCTCGGCGGTGACCTGGGGGAACAGCACCAGCAACTGCTCGATGTTGGGCTGGTAGGTCAGTGCCACCTGGCCGATGCTGACCATGTTGGTCAGCAGGATCGGCAGCGTCGGCCGGAGTTCGGCGATCAGCTTGGTGCCCTCGGCCAGCCCCGTTCCGCCGTCGACCAGCAGTCCGGTGAGGTCGGCGTCGCGGTTCTTCAATCCGGTGGTGAGGCCCGCCAGGTTGGATGTCCAGGTGTTGATCGCACCGGCGGTGTGGGACTGAGAATCCATGACGGGTCCGGACTTCTCGATCAGCGCGATCATCGGATCGAGGTTGTCGCGGGCGTCGATCGACAGCGCGATGGAGCCGTCGACCAATCGGTTCAGCTCAGGCCCGAGTCCGCCGACCGCGGTGCTCGACTCGTCGATGACGGTCTTGAGGTTTTCCTTGGGGATCGCCTGCAGCCCGGTCACCACCTGGCCGAGGATCGTGTTGATGTCCGTTGGCACGCTGGTGTCGGCGGCGGCGATCACGTCACCGTCCCGCAGTGGCGGTGCGTCACCGGTGCGGGGCAGCAACAGGACGTACTGTTCGCCGATCGCCGACTGGCTGTGCACCTCCGCCCTCAGATTCGAGGGAATATCGATCCCGGACGTCAGCGACAGGGTGGCGGCCACCCCGGTGTCGGTGAGTTCCACCGATTGCACCCGGCCCACCTCGACACCCCGGTAGGTGACGTTTCCGGTGGCGTAAAGTCCGGCGGCGGTGGGTAGTTCGAGTGTGACGGTGTAGCGCCCGATGCCGAACAGCCGCTCCGGCAAGCGCACGAACTTGAGCCCCATCACCGTCATCGCCAGCAGCGCCAGCACCGTGAAGAGTGCGAGCTGGATCCGGATCGTCCTGGTCAGATGCATCTATGGCCCCTGGTCCATGAGGTACGGCGCGACCAACGGGTTCCCGGCGTTGCGCGGCCCGCCCGCGGTGCACGGACTGGGGAACTGGCCGATGGTCCGGCCCCACTGCAGTTCGAGTTCGGTGAGGTTGCATTCCCACCGGGTGCCGGTGAACCAGGCCGCGTCGATACGACTCAGTGTGAGGTCGATGATGGCGGTCAGGTTGGCGAAGTCGCCGCGCTGCCATTTCTCGATCGTTTCGTTGGGGAACGGGAAGGTCGCCAGGCCGCTGAGCGCGCGGGTCATGCTGGGACCGGCGTTGGCCGCCGACTCCAGCACCGGTCCGGCGGCCCGCAGAATGCGGGCGATGTCGGCCCCGGAGTCGTTGATCGTCTCCGCGAGCAGGGCGGTGAAGTTGCCCGCCTTGTTGGCGGCGTCGACGATACTGTCACGCCGGGCGCTGAGCACCTCCAGGGAATCCGGAATGGTCGCCAGCGCACGATCGAGGACCGGCCGGCGGTCGGCGAGCTGACCGACGAGGCGGTTCAGGCTGTCCGATGCGGCGATGATGTCGCCGGACTGGAGATCCAGGTTCGTACTCAGGGTGTCCAGTTGGCCGATCAGGCTACGGAAGTCGGCGGTCCGGCCGTTCAACGCGGTGCCGAAAGCCTCGGTGATGTCCTGGATCTGTCCGATGCCACCGCCGTTCAGCACCGATGAGAGCGCAGCCAGGGTCTGCTCGGTGGTGGGGTAGGCGCCGCTGTGTTCCAGTGGGATCACCGAGCCGTCGTGCAGCCGCCCCTGCGGTCGTTCGTTCTTCGGTGCCGCCAGTTCGACGTGTTGTGAGCCGAGCAGGCTGGTCTGTCCGAGCCGGGCCGTCGCATTCTGGGGGAGGTCGACGTCGGCGTTGAGGTGCACGGTGACCAGTGCATGCCAGCCCTGGCGCCGAATCCGGGTGACATTGCCGACCGTCACGTCGGCGACCCGCACCCGCGAATTCTGTTGCAGATTGTTCACGTCGGGCATCTCGATCTGTACCTCGAACGCGCCGGGGCCCTTGCCCTCGGTGCCGGGCAGCGGCAGCGAGTTCAGCCCTCGCCACTCTGCGCAGCCGGAAATCCCGAACAGTGCGGTACCCGCGACGATGGCCGTGGTGAACACGCGGAATCGGAATCGGAATCTCATCGGCCGGCTCCGTTCGGGATCATCATCCCCGACAGTCCGTCGTCGGGGTTCGTCGGAACAGCGGAACTTTCCGCGGGGACGGGTGGGACGAAATCGGGTCGCATCCCCGGCTCGCTGTAGGTGACCTCGTTGGGCCGGGCCTGCGCTCCGACAACCGGATTGATGCCGATCGGCGGGAAGTTGTACTGGCGGTTCTTGACGATTGGGGCGAGATACTGCACGCACAGCTTCGATGCCTGTTCGGATCCCAGCCGGGAGGCCGCCTGGATGGCGCCGCACAGGAAGGTGATCGGGTCGGCGAAGTTGTTGACCGCCAGTGCGCCGGTGAACGACCCGTTCGCCGGCTCGTAGATATTGCTGAAGTTCTGCAGGGCCGTCGGCGTGATGTGCAGCACCTGCTCGATGTCGGGACGACTTTCGTTCAGCGCCGCCATCACCGACGACAGTTTCTCCCCGGTGGTTCCCAGCGCCTCCCGATTGTCCGCGGCGAAGGTCCGAAGGTCGGCCATGGCGCTGTTGAGGTCGGTGACGGTGCGGCCCACCTTGTCCGGGTCGTCGGCCAACAGCGCCGAGACCGCCGCCAGGTTGCCATTCAGTTCCTCCAGCAGATCCGTGCTATCACTGAGGCCGGACACCAGGGTGGACAGGTTCTTGAAGGTGCCGAACAGATCCTTGCTGTGGTCGCCGAGGGCCGAAATTGTCTGGGACAGTTTGACGACCGTGTCGCGGATGGTCGCGCCCTGACCGCGCAGATTGTCCGCGGCCGTGTTGATGAACTGGCCCAGCGTGCTGACGCCACCGGGCGTGGTGGGTTTGAGCAGTTCGTTCACCCGCTGCAGCTGCTTGCGTACGTCGTCCCACTCGACCGGAACCGCCGTCCGTTCCTGTGGAATCTCTGCTCCGTCGGACAACTCCGGGCCACCGGTGTAGGCCGGGGTCAGTGCGATGGCCCGACCGGTCACCAATTGAGGGGACAAGATGATCGCGGCGGCATTGGCGGGAACGCGATACTTGCGGTCGAACCAGAAGGAGATCTTCACCCGTTCGGGTTCGGGCTCGATCTTTTCGATCTTGCCCACCGGCACCCCGAGGATCCGGACGTCATCACCGGCGAACACCCCGATGCTGGTGTCGAAGTAGGCGACCACCGCCACCCGGGAGCGCTCGCTCACTACCCGTGTCGCAGCTACCAGCCCGCCGGCCAGCACCGCGACGAGAATCAGCGTGAGCACGGCCCGTGGCGGCCGCCGTCTCATCATGGGGTCGCCTCCGAATCGGGTGCAGCCGGCTGCGCCGGGGGACCAGGCGGAGGACCGCCGGGCTCGGGTGCCGGGAGCGGCTCGCGGTAGGGGTACCGACCCGGGGACTGGGCCGGCAGATTCGGGTCGGCGTTGCCGGTGATCGCTTCGGGGAGATTGAGTTTGGGCTCGCCGCCCTGGCCGGTCCGCGGCATCGGCATCGGCAACGGCGGGGTGGCGCGCTGACCCACCTGCGGATCGGTCAGTTGCGAAGGCAACAGGGTTGCCGGATCCAGACCCAGGTCGGAGAAGGCCGCCTCCACGAACGGCTGGACGAACTGTCCGGGCAACAGGTTGACGACATAGGCCTTGAAGAAGGGACCCGAACCGACCGATTCTCCCAGGGAGAACGCGTAGGTGCCCAGCCCCTTGATGGCCTCCTGCACTCGCTGCTTGCGGTTGTCGATGATCGTGAGAACTCCGTTGAGCCGTTCCAGCGTCGGTTTCAGGGTCTGGCGGTTCTCGGCGACGAATCCCCGGAGTTGTTGCGCGGCGGCCGAAAGGCTGGTCCAGACTCGGCTCAGTGCGGCGCTCTGCGTGCGCAGTTCGGCGAGTAGCAGGTTGGAGTCGTGCAGCAGCCGAACCACCTGCCCGGTCCGGTCGGCCAGTACGGTGGTGGCGTTGTGGGCGTTCGTCAGTAGGGTGCGCAGGTTGGCGTCCCGGGCGTTCAACGTGTCGGCGAGCCGGGAGACCCCGCGAAGCGCGGCCCGCACCGACTCCGGGGTGTCGGCAAAGGTCTGAGCGATCGTCGCCAATGAATCGGATAATCCTGCGGTGTCGAGACCGTCGATGGTTTTCGCCAGATCGCCGACGGCATCGGGAAGCTGATAGGGCGACTGGGTCCGCTCTCGCGGAATCGGCCCGTTGAGAGCAGCCTCGCCACGGGGCAGGACCT
>Ga0209023_10002986_pt1 | contig 20494 bp, 18 predicted proteins | sample LakOneMetagenome_FD_187468 | JGI IMG/M metagenome (GOLD analysis project Ga0209023, IMG submission 187468) | Freshwater and sediment microbial communities from Lake Erie, Canada (SPAdes) (version 2) | ecosystem: Environmental > Aquatic > Freshwater > Lentic | place: Lake Erie, Canada...
CTTATTACGAAGTGGAGTATTTATTTGATGTAAGCGACCAGTGCTTTGAACCGCCACCCAAAGTGCAAAGCGGTGTTATCCGCCTGAAAAGAAAAACATCTTCCCTGGATTATAAAAGCGAACGGGCTTTTTGGGTGCTTGTAAAAACAGCTTTCAACCAGCGGCGCAAGACCATGCGTAATGCAGTAAAGAGTTTGTTTGATGCTGAAGTATTACAGGATGAACTGTTTGCCCGGCGTGCTGAAACCCTAAGCGTGGAAGAGTTTGCAGCACTTACGCAGCGGATGAAATAAAAAGAGCCGGCCTTTTTAAAAGACCGGCCCTTTCTATTTGTATATCCTCTTTCTCTATTTTTTTATGCTCATGGTTCTGTTGATGGTAAAACCAAAAGCAAAGTTTCCATCTTTAATGCGGCTGTTATTCTTTGCCAGCTGGTCAATGGCAGATCCATCGGTGGTACTGCCTACATAAAACTGGAACAGGTGATTGCCGGTATTGATCTCAATTCCTGCAGAGAGAAGATCGGGATGGTAATTAACGATCGCCCCGTTCTTGCTGATCAGGTTTTCATACATATTGAGTTGCCGTGCATACTCCAAAGTGATGTTGAGTTTGCTGGTTGCTTTGTATTTTCCAGCAATGCCTAATGAGAATACCTCATTGCTGTTGTTGATACCATAAGGAACCACGTTGAAGTGTATCCAGGTAGGCATCAGTTGCAGGGAGAACTTGTTAGAGAACTTACGGGCTATCAGCAACTGGTTCATGAAAGCCCATTTGTTGGCGGTAAATTCTACATCGGGATCCTTGGCGGTATTGATATGCATCATGGAATACCAGGCAACAGATACCGGTATGTTTTTCAGCCCGGTTTGCTGGCGAAGTATCCTGAACTTCAGAAATCCTTCATATTGTGAACTTCCGGCCAATGCTACACCCACATTCATGAATTTGAGCGGGGAATAATCGAATGACATATAAGTATGTGCCACACCAGAATTAAGGCCAAAGAACTGGGCAACGTTTTGTGAACCGGCATCTTTATTCCACAGGTAACTGAAGTGGTGGGAGATGAGGAACTGCAGGCTTCCTTTGCTTACAATTTCCACGCTCTGCATGTTAATGATCTTGGTTGAGTTAAAGGTTGCCCGGGTAAACTTCCTTGCAGGCGCTTCTTTCTTTGCAGAATCTGCCCCATCCTGGGCTACCGCCTGGGTAAAAAGGCCGAAGCTGAGAACGAGGGCTGCTAATATCTTTTTCATAATAATTTTATTTACGTTAATTATTGGTTTGTTTCAATGGTTATTGGGGTTGACCCTGTGCGATCCATTCTTTGAACAGGTTAACTGTACAGGTACTCAGGCTCAATACCGGGCCGGGGTGACCACTGTTGCCACTGCTGTTCATCATCAGTGTTAATACATCTTTCTTGGCTACCATTTTACTGTAGTCGAGATTTACTGCAATCCCACCATGGCAGGTTGATCCCTTGCAGGTAGAAGTATACAACGGTAATATCTTGGCAGTATAAGTTATGGAACCGGTAACAGTGCAGCCGCCGCCATCGTCTTTTGCACCCTGCTGTATCCATGTTCTGATAATATTTTTCTGGCCGGTAGTAAGATCAACAGCACCACCACCCGGGTGTGTACCACCATTTACCCATGCATCCAGTAAGCCAGTTCTTGCAAGGATTGCATCATAGAAAATAGTATCGGCATGAGAGAACTGTACGGCTTTTGAAGCGGTACCATTATTATGGCAACCACAACCTCCGGCAACCACGATCGGAACTACATCGCTCCTGAATGAAATGGTAGGCAGCGCAATGATATCTTCTTTGTTCTTATAGCAGGATGACAGAAGATAGATCAGCATGGAAGTAGTTACTGCCATTGTTATTATTATCTTTTTCATAAACTGAATATTTTAAGTTAATAGGTTTGGTTATTGTTTGATGATCTTTCCTGTCTTCCTGTATTTGTAAATACCGGCATTTGCATTTCCGTATTTCCATACTGCCGGAACATTCGGATCTGAAAAATACCAGGCCTTGATCAGGGCGATTTCATGGGATTTAAGACCGCCATCGCTGTAAGCCATATCTCCCTGGTGGCTGGTAGCAAATACCGGGGCCGGGGCAGGAGGGAAAGTAGAAAATGGATTAGCTAACAAAAGCGTAGAGTCTATCCTGGAAACTAAAGAACTGGTTACATTCAGGTAATTGCCTTTCACGTAATACGTTACCAGGGTAACCGGGTTTGTATATTGTACAGAAGAATTGCTTCTTGCACTTTTTGGGTACATAACATCCATGAGTATATCATCGTAATTATTCAAAGGCCCGCGGGTGCTTAAAGAAGACCTCGGTGTAGCAAAGGTTTTCCATGGCCGGTAGCTTGCAAAGGCAACCGTATCAGAATAGAATTTCTTAACACTGTCTTTATAAGAGGTCCATACCTGCGCAAGTTTGGTTACGTTGGAAAGCTGGCAATAGATAGTGGGTACGCCTGTTACAGGATCAATGGCTGTGAACTGGGTGGTATCAGAAGAAACCAAACCAGGGATGAAACCTGCTCTTGCCCATCCGCCTGCTGCAGTCATCTGGCTGTGGCATTTGGCTGAACCGCATCCGCTGCTGATTATTCCGATGGCAGCCGGCCTGAAATCATTCAGGTCAGGCCTTTCCTTTGCACCGTTCTTGATCCAGTTATAAATAATTGATTTGTCGGTAATGGTCATTTCATGGTTTGAATTTACCGGGGGCATGGCCTTATCAAAATTATTGGTGGTAAGGAATTCCCATATTTTACTGCCCTCAGGACTGCCGGGAGTAACAAACTGCATTACGTCTCCATAGGTATCAAACTTGGGGCTGATTGGCCCGCCATGACAATTGGAAGTGGCGCAGTATTCATGCAGGATCACCTGAACGCCCCTGTATTTAATAACGTCATTTACATCGGCCGGTGCATCTGCAGTGCCAATGGTATTGCTTTCATAAAAGGAGGCATATACACTGGAATCTGCCGATCCTTTAAATGAACGGTCGAGGTTCTTAACAATATCCCCCTCCTTTTTACATTGGAGAACTGAAGCAGAAACAAACAGCACCACCATAAAGAGTGAGATCGCTTTTATTAATGAGATCTTTTTCATAAAAAATTAGTTTACTTATTTAATACTGATACAGGGATGAATTATTGCTGTAATCAGGGTTCAAATCTATCGAGGGGCTCTTTACAAATTCATGACAATAAACGAAGGAGCGTATGATTTTAATCATAGCCCCCTTTGCTTACCGTCATGTGGTCGTTGTTTGCACATGGATAAATTGCACTTGCATTTCTTATCCGCTGGTATTATTTACTAAAAAAAGCTCTGTTATGGAAAAAAATAATGAAACAAATGATAAGTCCCGCCGCTGGTTCCTGTCACTCTTTACGGCAGGTTCCCAAAAAACGCCTGCTGCCGGTACCGAAATGGTAAAAATGCTTACCGCTGACGGTAAATTGGTGGAGGTGGAACGATCCGTGCTTAAAGCGGCTTCAAAAAACCAGAAAGCTGCCAACAAGGATATATATGAGTGGATGGATAATCCTTCAAAAGAAAATAAATAACTGATCCTTTCAAAAACTGTATTATGAAAGAACAAGAAGATATGATCGACAACGGCAGGCGGGGCTTCTTAAAGAATGTTGCCATCGCTACCGTAGCAACCGCTGCCTGCGGAAGCCTCACTTGCTCCTGCTCATCAAAAAAACCTGCCGTAGGTGAGAAAGTTAAACTGCTTTCTCCCGATGGAGAGATCGTTGAGATTGACTCGGCCTACCTGAATCACCAGGAACACATGGCCATTGTTTCTAAACTGGAAGCCAGGCAGGGCATTGCCGGAAAGAAATTTGTTATGGTGGTTGACCTTTCCCGCTGTAAGAATGCAAGAAAATGCGTGGCGGCCTGCCAGAAATGGCACTACAGACCAGTAGAGACAGAATGGCTAACGGTGAAATTAATGAAGGACAGCGAAAAAGCTGCTCCGTACTGGTTCCCCAAACAATGTTTTCATTGCGACAATCCTCCCTGTGTAAAAGTTTGTCCTGTTGATGCAACATATAAAAGACAGGATGGCCTGGTGCTGATCGATAATGAACGGTGCATCGGTTGCAAATTCTGTATGGCTGCTTGTCCGTACTCAACCCGTGTATTCAACTGGGAAGAACCCGAAATGCCGCTTGAAGTACGTAACCTTGTTTCTAACCCCGAAACAAACCTGCCGGCAAAAGTAGGTACGGTTGAAAAATGTGATTTCTGTCCGGACAGGGCCCGGGAAGGTTTACTGCCGCCTTGCGTGGAAGCATGTCCCAACGGTGTATTTTATTTTGGCGATGAAAATGAAGACACGGTTACCAATGGCGATGAAACAGTAAGTTTCACGCAATTGATCAAAGACAGAGCCGCTTATCGCTACATGGAAGACCTGGGTACCAAGCCAAGGGTTTATTACCTGCCGCCAAAAGACAGGCAGTTCCCGGTGGAAAGAGGATATGAGAACCTGCCCGATAAATTAAAAGCAAGATTTAAGGATGTGATGGAAGGAGGAAAAGAAACAAAGTAATAAAAGCATCACGTTAACAACCAAAACGAATCATCATGGAACTGAATACATATCAAAAAGAAACCTTTGAAAAACAAAGGCCCGTTATTGAAACCTTTGGAAAAAGAACCTGGGGCTGGACCATCTTTTTTCTTTGCTGGATAGGCGTAGGTGGGTATGCATTGTACCTGCAGATCGCAAAAGGGCACAAGGTAACCGGCATGCGGGACAACGTGGTGTGGGGACTTTACATTGCCAATTTCATTTTCTTCATCGGCATCAGTTATGCCGGTGCGGTTATTTCAGGCATCCTGCACATCCTTAAAGTAGAGTGGCGCAAACCCATCATACGCATTGCAGAAATGATCACGGTGATCGCCACCATCATCGGCCCTATTTTTATTTTATTATGCATCGGCCGGTTAGACAGGCTGCATCATCTTTTTCTTTATCCAAGACTGCAATCTCCTATTACATGGGATGTGCTGGCAATAGGAACCTATTTTACCGGCAGTGTGATATTCCTTTACCTGGCACTGATAAAAGACTTTGCCATTTACCGCGATGCAAAGCTTAACATTCCAAAGTGGAAACAAAAATTATATAAGATACTGGCGATCGGTTACCGGGGTACGCCCAGCCAGAAAAGACATATCCGCATATCCACCAACCTGATGGCCATTATGATCATTCCATTGGCCATCATTGTACACTCCGTACTGTCATGGATATTCGGTATGACGCTGCGGCCCGGATGGCACAGCACCATCTTCGGTCCCTACTTTGTTTTAGCCGCTATTTATTCCGGCACCGGTGTGTTGATCATGGCCATGTGGGTATACCGGAAAATGTATAAACTCAACAGCTACCTTACCGATAAACATTTCATCTACCTTGGTTATATCATGATGGTGCTGGGTGCTGCGTATGGTTACTTTACTTTTTCTGAATACCTCACCGGTTGGTTTGCTTCTGAAAAATGGGAGAATGAAGTGATCTCAAAATTATTCAATCCCAAAGAATACGGATGGTGGTTCCTGTTTGCAAATGTGGCGGGTATCCTGCTCCCGATATTAATTGTGGCCATTCCAAAAACAAGAACACCGAACCTGATCGCTATTGCTTCTTTCTTTATGGTGATCGCACTTTGGGTAAAAAGGTACCTGATCATTGTGCCAACACTCGAATCACCACTTTTGCCAATGCAGGATACAAGAACAGAGTATGTAAAATATTCTGCCACCTGGGTAGAGTGGGCGCTTACACTGGCCGGCGTTGCCACGTTCTTTTTATTCTTTACCCTGGTATCAAAATTTGTAACGGTTATTCCCATTTCAGAATTTGGCGATAAAGAAAAAGCGCTTGTCAGCGGAAAAGAATCTTTACCTGAAACTGAAATAGTACCTGCTTAAAAAGAAGTTTATGAAAAAAGTTTTTATCAAAGCATCATACAGAAAAATCTTCCGGAATTTATTTGCAGCGGTTGTACTTGCAGTCACCTGCATGCTTCCCAATCGTATAAGTGCACAGGCCGACAGTACACAAAAAGCAAAAGCTGCAGACGAATCAGCTCTTTTATCTCCGGCCCTGGACCTGGTAAGTGTTCAGAACATGGATGGATCTATCGACCTCAGGTCGGCGCTGAAAACAAAAGTGAAAGGAACCTTTGTTAAACTGCCATTGCTGAAGGTTAAATTCATGTACATAGCAGATACCACAGAAAAAGAACTGGGCTTTGTAATAACAGACCGGAGCGGAAAAGCGGTCTTTACCTGTAAGCCAGGCTCATTGCAGGCAGACAAGGAAGGGAAGATGCATTTCAAAGCGGTGTTTGCGGGTAATAAATCAATGGAAACGGCCGAAACAGAAGTAACTGTAAAGAAAGCCCGGCTGGAGATCACCCCGGTAAAAGAAGATTCTGTGTTATCTGTGAAAGTAAAATTAATGGATGCGTCTGGTGAAGGAACGCCGGTTAAAGATGTAGTGGTTGCTGTATTTGTGCAACGGTCATTTTATCCGCTAAAGCTGGGCGAAGGAACCACCGATGAGAATGGCGAAGCAACGGTAGAGATCCCGTTAAAACTTCCGGGCGATCCAAAAGGAAACATTACCTTGCTGGCCAGGGTCGATGAGAATGAAACCTATGGTAACCTGGAAGCAAAAGCCACGCAGCAATGGGGCGTACCTGTTTCTGACGCAATGCAGGAGTTGCCAAGGGCTTTATGGAGTGCTCATCCACCCATGTGGATGTTGATTACTTTTATTATCTTGGTAGGAACGGTGTGGGGGCATTACATTGTTATCATATTTGAATTGTTCAGGCTCCGTAAAGAAGAGCCCCACCCACCGGTTCCGGTAACAGAATCTTAACAACCCTTAAATACTTTATTCATAACTTGCTTTACGTAACAACAACAAAAAAATAATAAAATGAAAAAGAAAATTTTTATTCCAATGGCGGTATTATTCATGGTTGCTATGCTTGCCTTCGTTCCCAAATCAATGGATCAAAAACCATGGCCCGTGCCGGATGCGTATAAAAACAAAGCCAATCCCGTAAAAGCTGATGCAGAATCAATAGCCAATGGCAAGAGCCTGTACAATACTCATTGCAAATCATGTCATGGTACCAAAGGAAAAGGCGACGGACCAAAAGCCTCACAATTAGATACAGAGTGTGGCGATTTTACGAAAGCAACTTTCCAGGCTCAGACCGACGGAGCATTATTCTATAAAACCTTTGAAGGAAGGAAAGACATGCCATCCTTTAAAAAGAAGATTGCAGAGGCAAATGACATCTGGGCTGTTGTGAATTATTTAAGAACATTAAAATAAAAAACGACTTTTTTAACGAGTATACTGCTATTAAAAAATCATCTGCCCCCTAAGCAGGTGATTTTTTTTTGAAAAGCATGCAGCAATTTATGCAGTGTAACAATCTGTAACTTTGCAAAACCCAAAATAAGTTGCTTACTTAAAACGGATCACCATGAAAACGACTTTATCTTCCTCCCTGATTATTGTTATGCTGCTTATACTTGCCGCTTCCTGCAACACGCCAAGATATGTGTACAGCCCTTCTGCTCACAATGTACCTGTGCTCACCAAAAAAGGCGACAGTAAGATAGGTGCTGTATACTCCACCAACCTGACAGGAGAAGATAAGATCAATGGGGAAGTGATCGACAACCGCAGCCGCGGTGTGGATGTACATGGTGCCGTAGCCATCACCGATCATTTTGCCGTGCAGGCCAGTTATTTTTATCGCTGGGAAAAATCAAACGGTGGGTCAGACAGCGCTACCATCCGCTACCACAGGAATCTTGCTGAAATAGGCATCGGCTACTATCTCCCCGTGAATCAGAAAAGGAATGTCATATTCCAGCTTTTTGGCGGAGCCGGACTGGGCAAGTTCAGCTTTACTGATAACACGATATATGGCTTCAATTTCCATGAAGCGGACATTACAAAAATATATGTACAACCTGCTTTCCTTTTTCGCAGTAAAGGCAGTTTTACCAGTTCCGTATCATTGCGCAGCAGCATCATACAGTTCCGCAACATAAAAACGAACTATTCTGCGAGCCAGCTTGACGACTATAACCTCGACAGCCTGGGGAACCGGGCAAAAATATTTTTTGAACCTGCTTTCACCGGAAGTTTTGGATTTAAGAATCTGCCGGGCTTGCGGATCGAATTCCAGGGAGGCTTATCATTTCTTGCCTCCCGCAGGTACTTCGATTATCGCATCGTAAACTTTTCGGTGGGAACCTGGATAGATATTGGCGCCATGATCCGCAAAAACAAGGAATAACACCACAAACCCGGGGTTATTTATTCCAGCCTTTAATTTGTAATTTTACCGCCAGATTGCACCCCTTATCCTGTATGGATGAGGTGGATAAAAACTGCCGAATCATTATGCCTTACCATCCTCAGAATAAAGTACGTATTGTAACTGCTGCCAGCTTATTCGATGGGCACGATGCCGCCATCAATATCATGCGCCGCATCATGCAGAGCAAGGGAGCCGAGATCATTCACCTCGGCCACAACCGCAGCGTGCTTGAAATTGTGGAGTGTGCCATTGAAGAAGACGTGCAGGGCATTGCCATCACCAGCTACCAGGGCGGCCATGTAGAATTCTTCAAATACATGAAAGACCTGTTGAATGAGAATGGCTGCGGGCACATAAAAATATTTGGCGGCGGCGGCGGAACAATATTGCCAAGTGAGATAGAGGAACTGCATAATTATGGCATCACCAAGATATACAGTCCGGATGACGGAAGGAAAATGGGACTGGAAGGTATGATAGAAGATGTAGTGAAGACCTGCGACTTTGCACTTAACGGCAGCGGCGAATACAAAACTGCAATGACTTTAGGTGAAATAAATGATGTAAGAAAAATTGCCAGGCAAATAACGAATGTGGAGAATGGATTGCCGGCTTCAGATAATGGCAATAAAAAACCTGAGAAAAAAATTCCTGTGTTGGGTATAACAGGAACAGGTGGCGCAGGAAAATCTTCAGTTACGGATGAAATTGTAAGAAGATTCCTGAATGGTTACCTTGATAAAACGATCGCCGTAATTTCTGTTGATCCATCCAAGAAAAAAACAGGCGGTGCATTGTTGGGTGATAGAATAAGAATGAATTCTATTTCTTCTCCCCGTGCTTATATGCGTAGCCTGGCCACAAGGGAAAGCGACAAGGCATTGAGTGAGTATGTGCAGGAAGCGATCGACATCTGCAAAGCAGCCGGGTATGATTTTATTATTTTAGAAAGTGCAGGTGTTGGACAAAGCGATGCTTCCATCTTGGATTATGTAGATGTCAGCATGTACGTGATGACGCCGGAATACGGCGCTGCATCACAACTGGAAAAAATAAATATGCTCGATTATGCCGATGTGGTCTGCGTAAACAAATTCGATAAGGCCGGTGCTTTGGATGCCCTGCATGATGTGCGTAAGCAATACAAGCGTAATCATGGTTTGTGGACAGCCAAAGACGAAGAGTTGCCGGTTGTAGGTACCATTGCGGCACAGTTCAACGATGCAGGCGTGAATGAATTGTTTGAAAGGCTGATGGAGAAAGTGGCTGATAAATGCGGAGTAAAGTTTCAGGGAGAAATAGAACACCATGCACATACAAAGGATACGGCCAGCCAGTCGATGATCATCCCACCCAAACGGGTGAGGTATCTTGCTGAGATCGCTGAAACCATTTCGGCATACGATGCATGGGTTACCGAACAAGCAACCCTTGCAACAAAACTGTACCAGCTGGACGGGGTTCTAACTCCGACAGCGGTTTTAACCCTGTCGGCAGTTGCAAAGGAAGAATTAACTAAAATAAAAAATTCTTTCGAAGAACAGTTGCATCCTGAGTGTAAAAAATTAATTGAGAACTGGCCATCTGTTTTAGCACGCTATCAAAAAGAATTTTACGAATTCAAAGTACGGGATAAGGTCATTAAGCAACCGCTTACTTACAAAAGTTTATCGGGCACCAGCATTGCAAAGGTCGTTCTTCCAAAGTATAAAGACTGGGGCGATATTTTAAAATGGCAATTACAGGAAAACGTGCCCGGTGAGTTTCCATTTACAGCCGGCGTATTTCCTTTAAAGCGGGATGGGGAAGACCCGACCCGTATGTTTGCCGGCGAGGGCGGTCCCGAAAGAACGAACCGCCGCTTTCACTATGTAAGTATTGGCCAGCCTGCAAAGCGGCTCAGCACAGCGTTTGACAGCGTTACACTCTATGGTGAAGATCCCGATCACCGTCCGGATATTTATGGTAAAGTGGGAAACAGCGGCGTAAGCATTGCAACCGTAGATGATGCCAAAAAATTATACAGCGGCTTTGATCTCTGTGATCCTAAAACCTCGGTGAGCATGACCATCAACGGACCGGCGCCGATGTTGCTGGCATTTTTTATGAATGCTGCCATCGACCAGCAATGTGAAAAATATATCATTGAAAATAATTTGCGGGATGAAGTGAACAAACTCATCGAAGCAAAATACAGCGTTGATTCCTTGCCAAAATATATTGGGGTAGATGGTAAATCCATAACACCGGCAAAGGGAAACTTCATGGGTTCGCTCCCCGAAGGAAATGACGGGTTGGGCTTACGCCTTTTAGGTTTAAGCGGAGAAGACGTGTTGCCTGCGGAAGTATATGCACAGATAAAAGCAAAAGCACTGGCAACGGTTCGTGGTACGGTGCAGGCTGATATCTTAAAAGAAGACCAGGCGCAAAACACCTGTATATTTTCAACAGAGTTTGCATTGAAGCTGATGGGAGATGTGCAAGAATATTTTATTCAGCATAAAGTGCAGAATTTTTACAGCGTAAGCATCAGCGGGTATCACATTGCCGAAGCAGGAGCTAATCCCATCACGCAGCTGGCATTTACACTGGCCAATGGATTCACCTATGTAGAGTATTATTTAAGCCGCGGCATGCACATCGATGATTTTGCACCCAACCTTTCTTTTTTCTTCAGCAACGGTATGGATCCGGAATACAGTGTTATAGGAAGAGTTGCCAGGAGAATATGGGCCAAAGCCATGAAGAGTAAATACAAAGGCAACGACCGTTCTCAAAAATTAAAATATCATATTCAAACATCCGGCCGTTCCTTGCATGCGCAGGAGATCGACTTCAACGACATACGGACAACGCTGCAGGCCCTGTATGCCATCTATGATAACTGCAATTCTTTGCACACGAATGCATACGACGAGGCTATTACCACACCTACCGAAGAAAGTGTGCGCAGGGCAATGGCCATACAATTAATTATAAACAGGGAATTAGGTACGGCTAAAAATGAAAATCCCAACCAGGGATCCTTCCTCATTGAAGAACTGACCGACCTGGTGGAAGATGCCGTGATGACCGAGTTTCACCGAATTACCGAAAGAGGCGGCGTGCTGGGCGCCATGGAACGCATGTACCAGCGCAATAAGATACAGGAAGAAAGTCTTTACTACGAAACACTCAAGCATACCGGCGAGTACCCCATCGTTGGCGTGAACACTTTCTTAAGCAAGAATGGCTCACCTACCATATTACCTACTGAAGTTATCCGCAGTACCACCGATGAAAAGGAAAACCAGATCACAGCGCTGCGGGCATTCCACAACAGGCATTCGGAAAAAAGTGCGGCCATGCTCAGGCGCCTGCAACAGGCAGCCGTTAAAAATGAGAACCTCTTTGCCGAGCTGATGGAAACGGTGAAGTATTGTTCTTTAGGCCAGATCACGAACGCCTTGTATTCCGTGGGCGGGCAATACCGGAGGAATATGTAAAGGGTTTTTCCGGGCGGATTCCAGTTGGCTTGCATTTTAAATTCAGAATGCCTATCTTTTCATATTCTTACTAATACCATTTGTTGCTTACCAGCTGGTCCGCTTTTATTCATCAACTAAATAAAATCTTAAAAATGAAAAGAACACTTCTTTTTGCCTTTGCGGCAGTATTTGCTTTTGGCTGCAACAACAAATCGGATGCCCCGGCAGGTACCGCTGATTCTACCAAAGCGTCTGCTGCCGGTACCGCAGAACTGAATTATCCTTACACGCTGGAGAAACCTTACCAGGACTGGCAACCTGGTGATAAAAAACATGCGGTTACCGCCATGGGCGCATTAAAAGGATTTGAAACAGGGGATATGGTTGCCTGTATGGCCGGCTTTGGCGACAGTGTTGATGTGCGCATGGATGGCTTTCAGCAAAAATTCAGCAAAGACAGTCTTGCGAAATTCTTTACTGCCGAAAGAGCCAAATACAGCAGCATGAAGGTTACTATGGGTGATTGGGAATCCGTGGTATCAAAAGACGGGAAAACAGAGTACGTTACCATGTGGTACAAACAGGTGATGACTGATAAGAACGGGAAAGCCGACTCGCTGGCAGTTATAGACGATTGCAAGATGGTGAACGGAAAGATCGCTGAACTGGATGAGAAGATCCAGCACTACCCGGCAAAAAAATAATGATTGGCCTTATAAAGGTAAATGCCCGGCAATATCTGCCGGGCATTTTTTATTCAAGTTCCCTGCAAAAATACCCCGCTTTAAAAACCAGCTGTTCTATTTCGGCAGCGGAGATATTCTCAGAAACGATCCGCAATACATTATCACGGTCATGCAGGTCCACGTTCCATTCCAGGATACCGGGATGATGATTTAACGGGGGTGTGACCTTGCCAATATGATCGCTGTTGTTGAGGTTGGTCTTAAAAACAAGAATTTCCATACCAGTTAGTTTAAGAAGGATATGGGGAGCAGAAAATTATTCTGCCGCCATACCGGTTGAGGTATCTGTTGTGCTGTGCATTTTCCACCTGCCGCCGCAGCGGTTCTTCCATTCGGCTTTGAATTTTTCCCTTTCTTCGGGGGTCATCTTATCCCAGCGCTGCTTCATTTTTTCTTTCCATGCCGGGCTGCCTCTCCATTTGCCGCGGCCGCCAAAGCCGCCGAATAATATTTTACTCAGCAATAATAAACCCAGTGCCTGTAAGAATGTAATGGTCTTTACGCCCGTTATCACCGCAGGCAATATGCCATTCCATAAACTCATAACTATCCAGCCGAATAATAATACGGCAGCTGTGCCGAATATCAATATCATCAATCCTTTTTTGATCCAGAATTTTTTCATTGTATTTGTTTTGTTTGCCGCAGAAACACGAAAGGCACAGAAGAAACAAGTATAAAAATCTCCGTGCCTCTGTGTTTCTGTGGCAATGTTTTAATAATTTAATAATTCATCTTTCAACACCTGCAACCGTTCCCGTAAATGCAGTACCGCATAGCGCTTTCGGCTGATAAGTGTGGCCACACTTTCTCCTGTCTGTTCCGAAATGTCTTTAAATGGAATTCCTTCTACTTCATTTTGTATGAACACTTCCCGTTGCGCAGCCGGCAATTCATCCAGGGCCTGTTGCAGTTCTTCCCAGAAGATATTGCGCAGGTATTCTGTTTCGGGTGTTGAATCGGATGGAAGCATCATCTCCCTCCAGTCGAAACTGTCTTCTTCCGTTTCGGAACCATTTAATACATCATCCGCCAGCGGGAGTTTATGCTTACGGTAATTGTCAATTATCTTATTGCGGGCAACCCGGTACAGCCAGCTGGTTGTTTGCTCAATGGGTTCGCTGTTGCCTGCAAACTGGTAAAAGACCTCTTGCAGGATATCTTCTGCATCCTCGGTACTTGCTACCCGCTGCTTGATAAAGCCAAAAAGCCGGTTGCTGATTGATTTGATGGTGTTGGTAATATTTTTATTACGCTCTGCAGCCATTTCCATTGCTATCGTCATCTCGGTCCCTGTTTATATATACGGAGACGGATGAAGATGAATTATATTTTAAGAAGGGATGATATTTTAAGAAAGATCAGTAGGTATTCGTCATATCCTCATCCACGCAAATGATAAAATCAGCCTTGCCCTTGTTTTCAGCCAGCAATTCCTTGATATTCTTTTGTGATACCGTACTGATGGTGGCGATATTCAGCTCGGGCCTCTTTCTTTTCAGGTACCAGTTGATGCCGTCAAAATTGTCGGAATGATAGGAACCATTGTAATGAATGAACAGGGTGCCGGGTTTCAGGTTCTGCAGGATGAAGTAAGCCATCGTGGCATCCTTGCTTGCCTGGGCTTTGGGCATATTGGCACTTCCGTGGCCACCCATCATCTTAAGCATATTCACATAACCGGGCAGGGTGGAGTCGTAATCCATGGGCAGGGGAGCCATCCAGGATTTTTCCAGGGCAGATAAAGTGTCCAGTGATTCAAAACCTTTTTTGGAGACCAGTGCCGCATACCGCCTGGGAATATTGGTGGCAATGAAGGGCGCTTTTATCTCTTTGGCAAAATTTACAATGGGGGCATAGTCCGTTTTATAATTATTCCATAGCCGGGCAGATGAATCCAACCCTTTCGCAGTGATCCTGCCGGCGAGGTAATCATTCAGCGGCTGCTGGTTATCGGCTTCAAACATTTCGGCGCCAAATAGGATCTCTTTTTTCTCTTTCAGGTCTTTGGCAACAACCAGTTCGAGCCAGTGAGCGATGGGGTTGTTATGAAATTCGCCGAAAAGCAGCACGTCTTTTTTCGCCAGCTGCTTTATCATTTTTTTGTAAGAAACTTTTTTGCCATTTACGTCATACAAAACATAAGCGGGTTTTTGCTGGGCAAATATTAAATTACCAGCCAGCAGCAATATTATTACAACGAATAATTTCTTCATATAAAAGACTTGAACCTGAAAGATAAAAAGAATGACGGAGATGTGAATGACAAACTGAAAACTGCAGTTATAAGCGCTACACTGCCAACAGGCATCTTTCTGAAATGATTCAATAAGGATCAATTTATTGCCTAAGACTAAAACGAAAATACCGATCACCGGTTCAAAATGTTATATTGTGTCCCTAAAAAATCTATATGTCATCTACCAAATCTTACGCAGCACAAGAAGCAACTACTCCGCTTGCACCCTGGACGATCAAGCGAAGAAGCCCAAAGCCGCATGATGTGGAAATACAGATTTTATATTGCGGGGTTTGTCACAGTGACCTGCACACAGCACGCAATGAATGGAGAAACACTGTCTACCCCTGCGTACCCGGCCATGAAATAGTAGGAAGAGTTACTGCAGTGGGCGATCATGTAAAAAAATTCAAAGCAGGCGACCTGGCTGGCGTAGGGTGTTTGGTAGACAGCTGCCGGGAATGTGATAATTGTAAAGAGGGGCTGGAACAATATTGTACCAACGGAGCGGTAGGTACTTATAACGGGAAAGAAAAAGATGGCAGTGGCATTACCTATGGGGGTTACAGTAAATCCATTGTGGTGCATGAAGATTTTGTACTGCATATTTCTGATAAATTACCGCTTGAAGCAGTTGCCCCGTTGCTTTGCGCAGGCATTACCACCTATTCTCCGTTGCGCCACTGGAAAATTGGTAAAGGGCATAAGGTTGCTGTTCTGGGTTTGGGTGGCCTGGGGCATATGGGCGTAAAGCTGGCAGTTTCCATGGGAGCCGAAGTAACAGTACTCAGTCATAATACAGCAAAAGAGGAAGATGCCAAACGCCTGGGAGCAGCACATTTTACACTGGTGAGTGATATAAAACAGGTGATTAAGCTGAAGGGTGCATTTGATCTTATACTGGACACGGTTTCTGCTGAACATGATTATAATTTTTATCTGAGCTTGTTGCGTAGGGATGGGATATTGGTTTGCGTGGGTTTGCCGCCAACCCCGGCACAAGTACAGGTAGGAAAACTTGTTTCCGGCCGGAGGAATTTTACCGGCTCTTCAATAGGAGGCCTGACCGAAACACAGGAAATGCTTGATTATTGTGCCGAACATAATATTGTAAGTGATGTGGAAGTGATTGCAATGAAAGATATCAATGAGGCATATGAACGAATGCTGAAGGGTGATGTACGGTACCGGTTTGTGATCGATATGGCAACGCTGTAAGCATCATTCCTGTTTAAATTTATAGGGCTGCCTTACCAGGCAGCCTTTTTATTGGAATAAAATGTTTTCATTTTGTTCCGTAACTTTCCTTTCATATACGCCGTTATGTTTTGTAAAATAATCATTCCTGCTTTTTTATTGATTGCAGTGATCAATGGTTGCAGCAATAAATATGCAGCCGGCAACCGCAGTTATAAAAAACAGGCAAGGGCTTTCGCAAAGGAAATAAAAAAGCAACCAGGCAATATCGACAGCGTTCTGATGGCCCCGGCCTGGGTGGGCACCACCAATTTTGGTATGCGCAAGCCAAACTTTGTCATCATTCATCATACGGCGCAGAATGCCTGTGACTCTACATTACGGACCTTTACCCTGCCCCGTACACAGGTAAGTGCTCATTATGTGATATGCAAAGACGGTACGGTGCATCACATGCTGAATGATTACCTGCGGGCCTGGCACGCCGGCACGGGCAAATGGGGAAATGTTACCGATGTAAATTCTTCTTCCATCGGCATTGAGCTCGACAACAACGGTTTTGAGCCGTTCACACAAGAGCAGATAAACAGCCTGCTGCAGGTTTTAAAAACACTTAAGAAAAATTACGGCATACCAACGGCTAATTTCATCGGCCATGCCGATATTGCACCCAAACGAAAAGTTGACCCCAACCACTACTTTCCCTGGCAGCAACTTGCACAGAATGGCTATGGTTACTGGTACGATACTGCCAATGTAAAACTGCCGGAGAATTTTAATGCCATGCAATCATTACGCATCATCGGGTACGATACCAGAGATTCCGTTGCAGCGATCCGGGCATTTAAACTGCATTTTGTGCAGCAGGACAGCATCGCCGTATTAAACGATGCAGACAAAAAGATCATTTATGATCTGTATAAAAAATATTAACCAGGAAATAACCTGTGGACAAAACAGAACAATGTTTTTCCCAGGCCATTTTGGCTACTTTAGCATATCAATATTATCGCATGTTAAAAATAATCCCGGTTATCTTTTCTGTTTCTTTTCTGCCTCTTCTCTTGGCAGCCCAGCAGAACATAACATTGCCCAACGGGTGGTCGCTGTCACCAGCCGGCAGGAGCCTCCCTTTAGGCGACCTGCCCCTGAATATGGCCGTAAGTAATTCTAAAAACCTCATCGCTGTCACCAATAACGGGCAGAGCAAACAAAGCCTGCAACTGATCAACACAAAAACAGAACAGGTGCTGGATGATATTGAGATTGCGAAAAGCTGGCTGGGCCTGAAATTCAGCAGCGATGAAAAATATTTATTTGTTTCGGGTGGTAACGATAACTGGATCCTGCAGTATGCGGTATCCGGGAACAGGCTATTAATAAAAGACAGCATCCGGCTCGGGAAAAAATGGCCCAATAAAATCTCTCCTGCCGGCATCGATATTGATGATGCCAAACAGTTGTTGTATGTGGTAACAAAAGATGATAATTCCCTTTATATTATTGATCTTGTTACAAAGAAAATTTTAAACCAGGTTAAACTGGACGGGGAAGCATTCACCTGTTTATTATCGGCCGATAAAAAAGAACTGTATATCAGTTGCTGGGGATGCGATCAGCTGGTGATCTTTAATACAATAACCAGAAGTATTGATATAAAAATTGCCGTGGGCGATAATCCCAATGACATTTGTAGAACCCGTAACAACAAATACCTGTTTGTTGCCAACGCCAATGATAATTCTGTTTCAGTGGTTGATACAAAGAAAAAAAAGGTTATTGAAACACTTGTTTCTTCCTTATATCCCGATGCGCCCCCCGGAAGCACGACCAATGGATTGGCGCTAAGCAATGATGATAAAACCCTCTTCATTGCAAATGCAGACAATAACTGCCTGGCCGTATTCGATGTTAGTAAGCCCGGGGCCAGTTTATCAAAAGGATTTATTCCCGTAGGCTGGTATCCTACCTGTGTAAAGTTGACGGGTAAAAAAATATGGGTTACGAATGGGAAGGGGTTTAGCTCTTTCGCAAATCCCGATGGGCCAAATCCGGCACGAAGAAGGCAAAAAGTGAATTACCAGGGCGGTAATAAGGAAAAAGAAGTGCAATATATCGGAGGGCTGTTTAAAGGAACCATGAGCATTATTGATGTGCCTTCTGAAAAAAAATTAAGTATTTATTCGCAACAGGTTTATAACAATACGCCTTATACAAAAGAGAAAGAAACCCGCAGCTCCGTTGAAGCGGGGAACCCCGTGCCCGGAAAAATAGGCGACCCCTCACCCATTAAGCATGTGTTTTACATTATTAAAGAAAACCGCACGTACGACCAGGTATTGGGCGATATAAAAGAAGGAAACGGCGATACAAGCCTTGTTTTATTTGGCGAAAAAGTAACACCCAACCAGCATAAACTGGCAAAAGAATTTGTGTTGCTGGATAATTTTTATGTAGATGGGGAAGTAAGTGCCGATGGGCATAACTGGAGCATGGGCGCTTATGCAACAGATTACCTCGAAAAAAACTGGGTAACGAGTTATGGCGGCCGGGGCGGAGGATACGATGGAGAAGGGACAAGAAAAATTGCAAATAACAAAGGCGATTTTTTATGGGGAAATTGTAAAAAAGCGGGCGTGAGTTACCGGAGTTACGGTGAGTTTGTAGATGAGGGCAAAGCAAATATATCTGTATTGGATCATTACTTCTGCCCCTATTTCACCGGCTGGGACCTGAACGTTTGGGACACTGTCCGGTACAGTCAATGGGCACGTGAATTTGATTCGTTGGTTACTGCCAATGCCTTACCTCAGTTTATGTCTTTACGTTTTCCAAATGATCATACAGCCGGTTTATCGAAAGGCAGGCCTACTCCCTTTGCCTATGTTGCAGATAACGACCTGGCTGTTGGAATGTTTGTCCAGCACCTGAGCGAAAGTCCTGTTTGGAAAGAGAGTGTTGTGTTTATACTGGAAGACGATGCACAGAATGGCCCCGATCATGTGGATGCCCACCGGAGTACAGCTTATATTGCCGGCCCCTTTGTTAAAAGAAATTTTGTTGATCATACCACTTATTCAACCAGCAGTATGTTGCGTACCATTGAATTGATCCTGGGTATCCCGCCCATGAGTCAATACGATGCCGGCGCAACAGCTATGTGGCGATGCTTTACTTCAACAGCAAACAACAGCCGGTTTACTGCATTGCCTTCTAACGTTGATTTAATGGAAAAAAATCTGGCATGGAATGAGTTGGCAGAACAATCTGCAAAGTTTGATTTCACAAAAGAAGACCGGGTACCCGACCTGGAATTAAGCGAAGTCATCTGGAAAGGAATAAAAGGGTCAGGTTCGGTAATGCCGGCTCCCAAAAGGGCAGCTTTTATAAAAGGAACAGGTAAAGATGATGATTGATTGAAAAAACAGATCAGCGGCTGAAATATTTTCCGATCACCGGCAGTTTTGCCAGTTCCTTCGCTTCGATCCTGGCAACAAACCAGGTAAAGAAAATAAAGAACAGCAGCCCGGTGCCTACCGAGAACAATAAGGAAGAAGAAACAAATTTTACAAGTGCCATGTGTATGAGGTAGATGAGGATCACCAGTGTTACATAAGCCACCAGCTTTTTTACGGCATAAGGAACCGGGTAATATTTCTGCCCCAGCAAATAACTGCTCAGCATCATGAACAGGTAGCAACTGAACGTAGCAATGGCTGCACCGGTATAATGCAATCTTGGAATAAGAATGATATTCAGCACGATCGTGATCACGGCGCCAATAACAGTGATCACGGCGCCGTACATATTCTTGTTGGTGAGTTTGTACCACACACTCAGGTTATAATAAATACCCAGGAAAATATTGCCCAGTGCAAGTAAAGGCACTACGTCTAAACCCTCGGCCCAGCGTGGGTTTGCAAAGGTTGTAAAGATCCAGCGGAAAATATCCAGGAACAGCCCAATGAACAGGAACATGAAACAACAGGCGATCACAAAAAATTTCATCACCCGGGCATAGGTCTTCTGTGCATTTTCTTCTTTGCTCCGGTTAAAGAAGAAAGGTTCGGCTGCCATGCGGAATGCCTGGATCATAATGGTGATGAGTAAGGCAATGCGGAATATGTTGGCAAAGATACCCAGCTCATGGTCGGCCTGCTGTTGCGGAAGATCAACCACGTGACGGTAGATCAGCCGGCTGAGTACATCGTTTATCATTCCGCCCAAACCAACAATGATCAACGGCGCACTGTAGCGCATCACTTCCTTCCACAGTTTGATATCAAAATGAAAACGAACCTGCTTTATTTCTTTGGAAAGCACAAGAAGGGTGAACAAACTTCCGCAGAGATTGCCCAACAGGTAATATCCCAGTCCGAGGTCTTTGTTATAAATGAGGTGAAGAAGATTATC
>Ga0209023_10002987_pt1 | contig 20493 bp, 21 predicted proteins | sample LakOneMetagenome_FD_187468 | JGI IMG/M metagenome (GOLD analysis project Ga0209023, IMG submission 187468) | Freshwater and sediment microbial communities from Lake Erie, Canada (SPAdes) (version 2) | ecosystem: Environmental > Aquatic > Freshwater > Lentic | place: Lake Erie, Canada...
ACGCAGGAAACAAAAAAGGCCTACATGCCGTAGCGTGTAAGCCTTTGATATTCCTACTAATTCTTGGTGGCCCGGGGCGGAATCGAACCACCGACACAAGGATTTTCAATCCTCTGCTCTACCAACTGAGCTACCAGGCCAAGAGGCATGATTATAGACATCGGCCCCGACCTTTGCAAGGCCGAGTGACAACTTTTCTGGAAAAATGGCCAAATTCAGTCAGAAACGGTGTTGTTTGTTGCCGTTATAATGCTTCGCATGACAAGCACAAAGACCACCCAGGCAGCCAGCGAGACCGACATTTGCATTGTTGGCAACGGCGCAATCGCTAAAACCGCCGCGCTGGGTTTCGCCCAGGCCGGGCACCGGGTGACGGTGCTGGTTCCGCCGTCCGGCGCGCCCGCCGAACCGGGCGCCGCCGACGGCTGGGATGCGCGCGTCTATGCGCTCAACCATACCGCGCACACGCTGCTGTCCTCGCTCAAGGTGTGGGGTGCGCTCAAGGCGGACCGGGTCGCGCCGGTCGACACCATGGTCGTCAACGGTGACGGCGCCCAGGCGGGCGCGCTGGCCTTCGATGCCTTCGGCGCCCACGTCGGCGCCCTAGCCTGGATCGTGGAAGACCGCAATCTGAACCAGGCGCTCGATGCGGCCCTGCAGTTCGCACCCAAGGTGCAGGTTGTCAGCGCCCGCGCGCTCAGCCTGTCCGCGGACGACAACGGTGCCACCGTGTCGCTCGAGGGCGGCGCCAGCATTCGCGCGGCGCTGGTTGTCGGCGCCGACGGCGGCCAGTCGTGGGTGCGCGGCCAGTGCGACATCGGCATCGATTACCGCTCCTATCATCAGCGTGCCATCGTGACCAACTTCGCCTGCGACAAGCCGCACCACGGCGCCGCTTTCCAGTGGTTCACCGGCAGCGAAGGCATCGTCGCGCTGCTGCCGCTGCCGGGCGAGCGCGTGTCGCTGGTCTGGTCGGCCCCCGATGACCTGGCCGACACGATCATGAACGAGTCGCTCGGCGAACTGGCCGTGCGCCTTTCGGTGCTGGCGGACGACAAGCTCGGCACCCTGCGCCCCCTGCAGCCGGAAGTGGTCAAGGCACTGCCGCTGGCGCTGATCCGCCCGCACGCCATTACCGCCCCGCGCGTGGCGCTGGTGGGCGATGCGGCCCACGTGGTGCATCCGCTTGCCGGTCATGGCATGAATCTGGGCTTTGCCGACGTGGCCGACCTGCTCGCCGCCGTGGCGGGCCGGGAAGAACAGCGCAGCGTCGGCGACGAGCGCGTGCTGGCCCGCTATGCGCGCGCGCGCAAGGAAGACATCTTGCTGATGCAAGTGGCAACCGATGGCCTGGCGCGCCTGTTTTCCACCAACCTCGAGCCGGTACGCGTGGTCCGCAATTTGGGATTAAACTTGCTCGATAAATTACCCATGCTCAAGCGTCGCCTCATGTCGCACGCGATGGGCAAATAATTGCTGCTGCATTTTCTGGAGAAGTCATGTTGAAAACGAAATTCGCATTGTTGGCCCTCGCTTGCGCGGTCGTATCCTGCACTGCCGCCGAAGGCACGGTCGAAGCGAATCTGCGAAAAATGGTCGAGCCGCGCCTGGGCGATGGCGCCAAGATCACGTCGATCAAGCTGTCGCCGTATTCGGGCCTGTATGAAATCGTCGCCGATGGCAACATCATTTATGCGGACAAGACCGGCGAATTTCTGTTCCTGGGCCAGGTATTCAATACGCGTACCCGCGAGAACCTGACCAAGGCGCGCCTCGACGTGATCAACCGGATCAAGTTCTCGGACTTGCCCCTCGAGAGTGCGCTCAAGACCGTCAAGGGCGACGGCAAGCGCGTGATCGCGATTTTCGAAGATCCGAACTGCGGCTACTGCAAAAAATTCCGCAAGACGACGCTCCAGGAAATCGACAACGTCACCGTCTACACCTTCATGCTCAACATCCTGTCCGAGGATTCGGCTGAAAAGTCGCGCGCCATCTGGTGCTCGGCCGACCGTAACAAGGCCTGGGATGAATGGATGGTCGAAGGGAAGATGGCGCCACCGGCGCCGGCGAACTGCGAAACGCCGAACGACAAGATCGCGGCGCTGGGCCAGAAATTCGGCATCACCGGCACGCCATCGATCTTCTTTACCGACGGGACGCGCATTCCCGGCGCGGTCGATACCGCCGGCCTCGAAGCGAAGTTCAAGACCATCAAATAAGCCTGCCTGAGCAGCCATCGATGAATCTGATCGGCGTGCTGCTCTGCGCAGGCCGCGGCCAACGCTTCGACCCCACTGGGCACAGCAACAAGCTGCTCGCCATCCTGCCTGACGGCGACCTCGTCGTCGCTGCCAGCGCACGCGCCATGCGCGCCGTCCTGCCACGCGTGATTGCCGTTGTCCCCGCCGATGGGGCGGTGGCCGACGTGCTGCGCGACGCAGGTTGCGAGGTGAGCGTATGCGCCGATGCCGCCAGCGGCATGGCCGCCTCGCTGGCGCACGGGCTGCGCTGCCCCGGGCCGGCCGACGGCTGGATCATCGGCCTGGGCGACATGCCCTACGTGGCGCCATCGACCATCGCCGCGCTCGGGCAGGCGCTGGCCAGCGGTGCCGGCATTGCCGCTCCCGTGTTCCAGGGACGGCGCGGCAATCCGGTGGCGTTCGGTGCAGGGTATTTACAGGCCCTGCTGGCGCTGCGGGGCGACCAGGGCGCGCGCGCCTTGCTCGCGTCGGAGCCGGTGACGCTGGTCGCCGTGGATGATGCGGGCGTCCTGCGCGACATCGATACCCCCTCGGATCTGCATAAAAACGGTACACTCGCGGTGGACGAACAAGGCGAATCACGATGAAAAAGACCATGACAAAAAAACAGGCCGACAAGCAGGCCGCGATCCACTACACGATCGATCCCCGCGACCTGGCAGCGCACCTGTTCGAGGTGAGCATCGAAGTGGCGTCGCCGGCACCCGAGGGACAGGAATTTGCCCTGCCCGCGTGGATCCCCGGCAGTTACATGATTCGCGAATTCTCGCGCAATATCGTCCGGATCGGCGCCCATGCGCAAGGCAGCCCGGTGGCGCTGACGAAACTGGACAAGCATTCCTGGCGCGCCGCGCCGGTCGACGGCGTGCTCACCGTGGTCTACGAGGTGTATGCCTGGGATCTGTCGGTACGCGCGGCTCACCTGGACCAGACGCACGGCTTTTTCAACGGTACCAGCGTGTGCCTGCGCGTGGTTGGCCAGGAAGCGCTGCCGCATCATGTCGACATCCGCCGTCCGGCCGATCCCGCCGCCAAGACCTGGCGCGTGGCCACCTCGCTGCCCGAACTGGGCGCCAAACGCTACGGCTTCGGCACCTATCGCGCGCCCGATTACGATGCGCTGATCGACCATCCGGTCGAGATGGGCGACTTTGCGCTGGCCAGCTTCAAAGCCCATGGCGTCGCTCACGACATCGTCATTTCCGGCCGCGTGCCCAATCTGGACATGGCGCGCCTGCAGACCGATCTGAAAGCGATCTGCGAAACCCAGATCGCGTTCTTCGAGCCGCGTACCAAGCGCGCGCCGATGGACCGCTACGTGTTCCTGACCCTGGCGGTGGGCGACGGCTACGGCGGTCTGGAACACCGCGCGTCGACGGCGCTCATTTGCGCCCGCGCCGATCTGCCGACCACGGCATCGTCCAAGAACGCCGACATTAGCGAAGGCTACCTCAAGTTTCTGGGACTGTGCAGTCACGAGTACTTCCACACCTGGAATGTCAAACGGATCAAGCCGGCGGTGTTCGCGCCGTACGACTTGCAGAGCGAGACCTACACGCCGCTGCTATGGCTGTTCGAGGGCTTTACCAGCTATTACGACGATCTCATGCTGGTGCGCAGCGGGATCATCGGGGAAGCGGCTTACCTCAAGCTGCTCGGCAAAACCATCGCCGGTGTGTTGCGCGGCAGCGGGCGCACCAAGCAGAGCGTGGCCGATTCCAGTTTCGATGCCTGGGGCAAGTACTATCGGCAGGATGAGAATGCGCCGAACGCGATCGTCAGCTACTACGGCAAGGGCTCGCTGATCGCGCTGGCGTTCGACCTGACCATCCGCGCCAAGACCGGCGGCAAGAAGTCGCTTGACGATGTCATGCTGGCGCTGTGGCAGCGCTTTGGCCGCGATTTCTACGACGGTGGCGGGCGCGGCGTGACCGAAGCCGACGTCGAAGCCCTGTTCGACGAAGTGAGCGGCATGAAGCTCAAGCCGATGTTCGAGCGCTATGTGCGCGGCACGGTGGAGCTGCCCCTGGCCCGCTTGTACGCGCCGTTCGGAGTCAAGCTGGAAGACGAGCGGCGCGGCAGCAAGCCATCGTTCGACGCCGGCCTCGGTCGCGACGGAAATGACATCAAGCTCACGCAAGTGCACGAAGGCGGTGCTGCGCATCGCGCCGGCCTGTCGGCGGGCGACGTGCTGGTGGCGATCGATGGCTTGCGCGTGAATGGTGCGCCGGCCAGCGTGGATGGCTTGCTGGCCCGCTACAAGGTGGGCGAGACGGTCGACGTGCACGCCTTCCGCCGCGACGAGTTGATGCACTTCCGCGTCAAGCTGCTGGGCGACCGGGTGCCCGGCATCACGCTCACCCTCACCGACGACCGCAAGAAGAAGAGCGGCCGCCCCAGCGCCTGACCCGGCGCGCGCCGTGCGTCAGCTGAACAGGCGTTGCAGTTCGACGCCGGGTTCCGGCGCCCGCATGAAGGCTTCGCCCACCAGGAACGCGTGCACATCGGCGTCGCGCATGCGCCGCACGTCGGCCGGGGCCAAAATGCCCGATTCGGTCACCACCAGTTTTTCCTTCGGAATGCGCGCCAGCAGGCCCAGCGTCACGTCGAGGGAGACTTCGAAGGTGCGCAGATTGCGGTTGTTGATGCCGACCAGCGGCGTTTTCAGTTTGAGCGCGGCGGTCAGTTCGTCGCCGTCGTGCACTTCCACCAGCACGTCCATGCCCAGCTCCAGGGCGCAGGCTTCCAGTTCCGCCATCAGGCCATGGTCGAGCGCGGAGACGATCAGCAGGATCGCATCGGCACCCATCGCGCGCGCTTCGTAGATCTGGTACATGTCGATCATGAAGTCCTTGCGCAGCACCGGGATCTCGCACGCGGCGCGCGCCTGCTGCAGGTAAGTGGTGTCGCCCTGGAAGAACTGGACATCGGTCAGCACCGACAGGCAGGCCGCGCCGTGGCGGGCATAGCTCTCGGCGATATTGGCCGGCCGGAAGTCTGCGCGCAGGATGCCTTTCGACGGCGAGGCCTTCTTGACTTCGGCAATCACGCCGGCGTTGCCAGCGGCGATGTGACGGCGCAGGCTCGCCTCGAAGCCGCGGATCGCGCGCCGTCCTTCTGCGTCGGCTTCCACATCGCGCCGCAGGCTGGCCAGGTCGCGGTGCTTCTTCGCGGCGGCGACTTCGTCGGCCTTGACGGCCAGGATCTTGTTGAGAATGTCGGACATAGGGTTCGATTCAATGTTGTTTGGAGAGGGCCAGCTTGATGCCGAGCCAGACGAACAGGCCGCCGGTGACGCGTTTGAGCCACAGGGAGGCGGCGGGCGACACCTTCAGGCGCGCGCTTGCCATGCCGGTAAACAGCGCCAGGCCGGCGGACCACAGCATGCCGTTGAAGTTGAAGATGCAGCCCAGGATGACGAACGCCAGCGGCTTGTTGACGGCGCCCGCATCGATAAACTGCGGTACGAACGCCAGAAAGAACAGCGCCACTTTCGGATTGAGTACATTGGTCAGCAAACCCTGCGCGAAGATGTGGCGGTAAGGCAGGGGCGGGACGACGATGGCCGTTGCCGTGTCCAGCCGCTTGCTGCGCAACAGAGCGATCGCCATGTACAGGATATAGGCTGCGCCGACGTACTTGACGACCATGAACGCCGCGGCGGAAGTGGACAGAATCGCCGACAGCCCGAGCGCCGCTGCCATCACGTGCACCATGGTCCCCGTACAGATGCCCATCACGGCCGCTACCCCGGCGCGCCAGCCTTGCGTGGCGCTGCGCGTCATGATCAGCAGCGAGTCGGGCCCCGGCATGATATTGAGCAGCAGCCCGGAGATGACGAAAAGCGGTAAGTCGTGAATGCCGAACATCGTGAGTCCTCCACACATCGTCCTCGCCTGCGCGAGGGCGACGTTACTGACCGAGTTGCTGGGTCACGTCGACGAATTGCTGCAGTTTTGCCCTGGCAGCGCCCGATTCGATGACCGAGCGCGCCTTTTTCAGGCCGTCTTCGATCGAGCCGACCACGCCGGCCGCATACAGCGCGGTACCCGCATTGAGCGCCACGATGTCGTACGCCGCGCCCGGTTCGCCGTTGAGCGCTTCCATCATCTTGGCCTTCGATTCGACCGAGTCGGCGACCTTGAGATTGCGGCTGGCGATCATCTGCAGGCCGAAGTCTTCGGGGTGGATTTCGTATTCGCGGATTTCGCCGTTGACCAGTTCTCCGACCATGGTGGCGGCGCCCAGCGACACTTCATCCATATTGTCGCGCCCCCATACGACCACCGCATGCTGGGCACCGAGGCGCTGCAGCACGCGTACCTGGATGCCGACCAGGTCGGGGTGGAACACACCCATGAGAATGTTGGGTGCACCGGCTGGATTGGTCAGCGGCCCGAGGATATTGAAGATCGTGCGCACGCCCAGTTCACGGCGCACCGGTGCCGCATGCTTCATGGCCGCATGGTGGTTGGGCGCGAACATGAAGCCGATGCCCGTCTGCGCGATCGATTGCGCGATCTGCTCGGGCTTGAGGTTGATGTTGGCGCCGAGCGACTCGAGCACGTCGGCACTGCCGGACGACGAGGACACGCTGCGCCCGCCATGCTTGGCGACGCGGGCGCCGGCAGCGGCGGCGACGAACATCGACGCGGTCGAAATGTTAAAGGTGTGCGCGCCGTCGCCACCGGTGCCGACGATGTCGAGCAGGTTGGTGGTGTCGGCCATCGGCACTTTGGTGGAAAATTCGCGCATCACCTGGGCCGCGGCGGCGATTTCGCCGATGGTTTCCTTCTTGACGCGCAGGCCCAGGGTGAGGGCGGCGATCATGGTCGGCGACATTTCGCCGGACATGATCTGGCGGAACAGGTGCAGCATCTCGTCGTGGAAAATCTCGCGGTGTTCGATGCAGCGCAGCAGGGCTTCTTGTGGTGTGATCGGCATGGTGGTTCCAGGTTAGCGTTCGAGGAAATTCTTCAGCAGGGCATGGCCGTGCTCGGACAGGATGGATTCGGGATGGAACTGCACACCCTCGATATCGAACTCCCTGTGCCGCACACCCATGATCTCTCCGTCATCGGTCCATGCCGTCACCTCCAGGCAGGACGGGAGCGAAGAACGCTCGATTGCCAGCGAGTGGTAGCGGATGACCGTGAACGGGCTTGGAAGTGCCTTGAATACGCCAACGCCGGTATGGGCGATCAGCGACGTTTTGCCATGCATGACCTGCTTGGCGCGAATGACCTTGCCGCCGAACGCGGCGCCGATGGCCTGGTGACCCAGGCACACGCCCAGTATCGGCAGCTTGCCCTTGAAGTGCTGCAGGATGGCGATGGAGATGCCTGCCTCGGCCGGGGTCTTGGGGCCGGGCGAAATGCAGATCCGGTCCGGTCCCATGGCCTCGATCTGTTCGATGGTGATCTCGTCATTGCGCACGGTGCGCACGTCCTCGCCCAGCTCCCCGAAATACTGCACGAGGTTGTAGGTGAACGAGTCGTAGTTATCGATCATCAGCAGCATGTCAGAGCTCCCCATCCAGGCCGTCTTGCACCTGCTCGGCGGCGCGCAGCACCGCGCGCGCCTTGTTTTCGGTTTCCTGCCATTCCATTTCCGGGATCGAGTCGGCGACGATGCCGGCCGCAGCCTGCACATACAGCATGCCATCCTTGATCACGCCGGTGCGGATCGCAATGGCCACATCCATTTCGCCGCCGAAGGACAGATAGCCGCAGGCGCCGCCATAGATGCCGCGCTTGGTCGGCTCGAGTTCGTCGATCACTTCCATGGCGCGCACTTTCGGCGCACCGGTCAGGGTGCCGGCGGGGAAGGTCGCGCGCAGCACGTCCAGGTTGGACATGCCTTCCTTGAGCTTGCCCTCGACATTGGAGACGATGTGCTGGACGTGCGAGTATTTTTCGACCACCAGGCGTTCGGTGACCTTGACGCTGCCGATGTCGGAAATGCGGCCCAGGTCATTGCGCGCCAGGTCGATCAGCATCACGTGTTCGGCGATTTCCTTGGGGTCGGCCAGCAGTTCGCGCGACAGTTCGGCGTCGCGCTCTGGCGTGGCGCCGCGCGGGCGGGTCCCGGCGATGGGGCGCAGCGTGACCTTCTTGCTGCCGTCGGACGCGGTCTCGTTGCGCACCAAAATCTCGGGCGAGGCGCCGACGATCTGCATGTCGCCGAAGTTATAGAAGTACATGTACGGCGACGGATTGAGCGAGCGCAGGGCGCGGTACAGCGTCAAGGGATTGTCGACATACGGTTTGCGGATGCGCTGGCCGATCTGTACCTGCATCAGATCGCCGGCCATCACGTATTCATGGGCGCGGGCGACAGCCTTGAGGTAATCCTCCTTGCTGAAGTCGCGGACCGCTTCGGTACGCACCGAGCTCGATGTGACGGGCGCGTCGACACCGCGGCGCAGCATCATGCGCAAATCCTTGAGGCGCTGGCGCGCCTTGGAAAACGCTTCCGGCAGGCTGGTGTCGGCATACACGATCAGATACAGCTTGCCGGAGAGGTTGTCGATGACGGCCAGTTCCTCGGTCACCATCAGCTGGATGTCGGGCAGGCCCAGATCGTCCTTGGGCTGGCTCTCTGCCAGCTTGCGCTCGATGTGGCGCACGGTGTCGTAGCCGAAGTAGCCGGCCAGGCCACCGCAGAAGCGCGGCAGGCCGGGGCGCAGCGCGACCTTGAAGCGGGCCTGGAATTGTTCGATGAAGTCGAGCGGATTGCCTTCGTGGCTCTCGATGACGGCGCCATTCTTGACGATCTCGGTGCGCCGTCCGAAGGTGCGCAGGACGGTGCTGGCCGGCAGACCGATAAAGGAATAGCGGCCGAAGCGTTCGCCGCCGACCACGGATTCGAGCAGGAAGGTGTTCTTGCCGGCGTTCTGGGTCTGGGCCAGCTTGAGGTAGAGCGTGAGGGGTGTTTCCAGATCGGCAAAGGCTTCCGCGATCAATGGAATACGGTTGTAGCCTTCGTTGGCCAACGATTTGAATTCGAGTTCGGTCATGCTTTTCTCCATGCCGCCAGGCGTGCGTGCGGTGGGTTTCAAAAAACCTGTCGACGCACGGGTGCAGCCGACAGCAATCAATACGGGTTACTTAGCCCAGGATTGCCAGCGTCGCCAAAGCCAGGCCTCAATCGAGCCGGTTTGCGTGACATTGTGTTTTTTGATGAAAAACATGTATTTGTGGTTCAGTTTGCGGTGTTGTTGTGCGAACGAATCAGGGTTGCTGCTTCTAACAGCGTGGTAACTATACCATCGGAATCGGTTTCGTGTATAGGCCGTCCGTGGTTGTAGCCATACGGTACGGTCAGCACGAAACAACCCGCTGCCCGGGCCGCTTCGGCGTCGTTCGAGGAGTCGCCGATGGCCACGACCTGGTGCGGGTCGAGGGAGAAATCGGCGCACACCTGTAGCAGCGGCAGCGGATCGGGCTTCTTGCGGGGCAGGGAATCGCCCCCGTAGACCACCTCGAAATACGGCGCCAGGCCCTGCTGGGCCAGCAGCGGCGTGGCGAAGGCGATCGGCTTGTTGGTCACGCAGGCCAGGCGCAGACCGAGCGCGCGCAGCGCCGCCAGACCGGTGAGCACGTCCGGATACAGCGTGGCGTGTTCGCCATTGACGGCCAGGTAGTGGCGCTGATAGGCGGCCATGGCGGCGTCGAAGCGCGTCTCGACGTCCGCCGCGGCCAGGTCCAGTGCGAGTACACCGCGAATCAGGTTTTCCGAGCCCTTGCCGACCAGGAGCGCAACGGCCTCTTGTGCGATGGGCGCCAGGTCCATGTCGGCCCGCATGCGATTGATCGCGATGTGAAAGTCGGGAATGGTATCGAGCATGGTGCCGTCGAGATCGATGATCGCGGCGCGAATGGGAACGGGCTTGGACTGGCTGGCGCGGATGAACATGCGATGACGTGAGCAAATGGTGCTCCATTCTATAGGAAGTCCGATTGGCAGCCGGCCTGTGCCGGCCGGGCCGAAAATTGTCACAGCGCTTTCATGGTGGCGCCGCCTGCCAGGCTGACGCATTTTGTCGCCGGCATGATTTTTCCAACAAGCTTGCTGCCATTTTTTTAACGTCCATTGGCACCCTGTCACGTGTTGTGCCCGGCGGACGGCCTGGCACGCATGTTGCTGATAGCCAATTGTATCCGGATCAAAAGCAGTCACTGCGGAGCACAGCATCACCAAGTCATTGAAAGGGCAAACCCCGCGAAAGCGGGCGACGCAAAGCCCAGGGCCTACGTGCAGCGCCACCAGCGCGGCATAGGGCAGCCGGGTTGCCAACCGCGTGGTCGGGAACTTTCAAAATCAAAATTTACCGACATGAGGAGATTCACCATGCATCATCGCGTTTTCATTCTCTCGCTGCTCGCATCGACCATTTCTTGCGCTGCCTTTGCTGGCAATTTCGGCACCGTGCGTGTCGAACCCAAGCCCGCCACCACGGCTGCGGGAGGCGCACCGGCTGGCGCCGTCACCGGGGTTGCCGCCGCCGTGCCCACCGGACCCCAGGCCGCCGAAGCGTTCCGTATCGTCAAGGCCGACGGCAGTACGCTGATCGCCCAAGGCACCATGGGCAGCAGCGTCGTCAGTGGCGCACCCATCAATGTCAGCGACAAGGATGCCTTCATGACCAGCGGCGGCAAGTGCGCCTTCAACGTCAAGTACGATGAAATTTCGCGCACGGCCGCGGTTGGCACCACCAACCGGCTTTACAGCAACGACCAGCTGGTCGCGCAAAACACCAAGATCGAGCTGGCTGCCGGCGTGCTCAAGACGATCTGGACCCAGCCCTATCTGTCGGCGGGCGTGAACAATGTGCGCGTGGTGGTCAATGCCGAAAGCGCCGCCCCCAGCACCAAGTGGATACGCATCAATGTCGCTGGCACCTGCGGCGCCATGGCCGACACCAAGCCCGGCACGCCAGCCACGCCGCCCGTGGTGACGCCGCCGCCGGCCAAGCCCGTGCCGCCGGCACCGGTGCCGCCACCCGTGGCCGTGGTCTATGCGCCAGGCTCGTCGCAGTGGAACAATCTGCACACGATGTGGGGCTACAGTAACTACGCCGTTACGCAGCTCAAGACAGCGAACTATGCGCGGTACGCCGATCTGGTCAGGCTCAATGCGGCGCTCACGGCCGTCATGAACGCGCAGAAGGTCGAGCAAGGCGCATATAACAGCCTGACCACCAGCTGGAATACCTTCGTCACCGATCCGAAATTCGCGGCGCTGATGGCGGCAGTCGTGCCAGGCACCGGCGGCAAGAAGTAAGCGGTTCGCTTCAACACGCTGTCATGGCCGGGCGTTGCTCGCAAGCCGAGCAACGCCCGCCTGGATCTGAAACAGAGGGAGCATCGCATGCCTTTTCCACGTTTACTGCACGTTATCGCAGCCTGCTTGTGCAGCGCCGGCTTCTGGAGCGGCTGCGCCAGCGCGCAAAGCGCCGCCAGCGATTTTCCGCCCATCCCCAAGACGCCAAGCGTGCCAGCGCCGTCGACGGAGCCCAGTTTGGACAAACTGCTCACCCCCATGCCGCTCGGTGCGCCGGCAGGCACGTCCAGGCGCGCTGCACCGACTTACCAGCTGCTGGCCTCGGCGCAAATCGCCGCCGGCGCCAGCGATATCGCCCAGGTGCTCGGCAGCACCGCCAATGGCACGGTGACCAAAGCCTACACGCTCACGCATGTCCGCGTCACCGATCTGCAAGCCTTGATCGCGGATGTGAGCACGCCCTTGCTCGAACGCGAAACGTCGAGCGTGGTGGCCGATTCACGCAGCAATACCCTGCTTGTCAAAGGTACGGAGGCTGAGCATCAGCTGGTGGAAAACCTGATCCGGCGCATCGACAAGCCGGTCAAGCAAATTCTGGTGGAGGTCAAGATCGTCAGCGCCGACGACTATTTTGGCAAGAGCCTCGGCGCGCGCTTTGGCGTGACCGCGTCGCATATGCTCAATGTGGCCACGCCCCGCCGCAGCGGTGCGCAAGTCGCTGGCAACAGCGCCGATCTGAACACGATCGCCACGACCGGCGCGTCGGCGTTTCCCAACATGGTGTCGCTGCCGGCGACCAATTCGCTCACGGCCGATGCGCCCACCACGCTGGCGCTGGGCTTTTACAAGCTGCCGGCGGGGATCAATATCGGGCTTGAAATCAGCGCGCTCGAGGAAGCGGGGCATACGACCGTGCTCAGCAGTCCAAAGCTCGTGCTCAGTAATTTCAAGCCGGGGGTGCTGTCGTCCGGGCAGCGCATTCCTTACTCGCGCCCGTCGATCGTGCAGGGCGTGACGACCACCGAATTCATCGACGCGAAAGTCAGCATTGCGGTGACGGCGCTGGTCTCGCCCGATGGCCTCATTTCCATGGACCTGGCGCTGACCGACGATAGCGTCGGCACGGTGTCGAGCGTGGGGCCGACCATCAATACCAACCAGATTAATTCGAATATCACGCTGCGCAGCGGGGAGACGCTGCTGCTGGGCGGCTTTCAGAGTTCGACGCAAACGGATGAGAAGGCCAAGACGCCCTGGTTCGGCGATATCCCGGTGCTGGGCAATCTGTTCAAGCGCCGCGCCAACACATTGGTCAAGCGCGAATTGATGTTCGTGATTACGCCAACGATCATCGAGGCGGGCGGCTGAGATGGTCGGAAGGCGAATACCTAGAGGCAAATGCGGATGCCGTTGCAGAGCATGTTGAAGACGTCAGTTCCCAGGATGGGCGAGCGGAACAGCTTGTAGTCGCGCAGCAGAATGGTATGCGCCAGCGGCTCGGCCAGCGCCAATCCATTCTCGCTATTGGTCAGCATCACAAACCCGTCGCCGGTGTCGAGCGATGCCATCGCGAAGGCACGGTAGCCCGGGTTATTTCCCCATTGCCAAATCGTGGCGTCGCTTGCCCCACCTTCCATTCCCCAGCCCAGTCCCCAGAACAGCCCCAACTGTGCATCAACCGCGACGGGCGATCCTGCAATGTTGGCGATGGCGCGATCGTCGTTCAGTAACGCGGTCATGAACCTTGCATAGTCGGCGGCGGACGTGTACAGCGAGAAGGCGGCGACGGGCTCCTTCATCACCATGGTGGCGCGCGCGGCGCCATTGGCCTTGGTGCCGGGGAGCAGACCTTGCGCGCGCTGTTCGGTCCAGACGTAGCTGCTGTGCTGCATTGCCAATGGCTTGAACACCTGGGCCGCCATGAAAACATCAAGCGGTTGCCCGGTCACCGCTTCCACGGCGCGCTGCAGCATGACATAGCCTTCGCCTGAGTAGCTGAAGGCGGATCCCGGACGCGCGCCGACCCGCAGCCGTCCACCGGACCAGTTCGGCAATCCCGATGTATGGTTCAGCGCCATGCGTACGGTCACCGCCGACAGTTGCGGGTCAGTCACCAGATCGGCAGGCGCGGGCTGCAGGGGATTTGCGCGGTGCCGGTAGCCCTGGGGAAGATAGTTCATGACAGAGGCGTCCAGGTCCATTCTTCCCTGCGCTACCAACTTGAGGACGGCATAGGCGAACACAGGCTTGCTGAGCGAGGCCGCTTGAAAAACACTGTTGGCACGGACCGCCGGCGCGGGCTCGCAACCGCTTGCAAAATGGATCGCTTCCAGCCGGCGGTGTTTGATGACGGCGACGGCCGCCGCGCATACATGGTGCCGTTTGACGAGGGCGGTCATTGCCTCAGGGACGGTAGCGCCGTGTTGATCGGTGGATTGGGGGCCTGCGCATCCGCACAGCGCCAGCACGATCAGAAGCAATAGGCATTTCATGGGCAGCCATTGTTATCTTAAAGGCATTAAGCATACCATTCAGCGAAGCGTGCCAACGGCGCGGTAATTATACCGATATTGGCAACAAATAATTGCGGAAACCAGGCTTTATTGCTGCTATTGATGGGAGTAAGCTTCGTTTCATGGATTGGCGATATCGCTGATCACCGCCGCAGCGAAAGCGCGACGCAACGCTTAAACCAGGAGAACTACCATGAATGCATCGAAACTGTTTATCGCCATCGCCGCTGTTGTCGTTACCGGTTCGGCTTTCGCTTCGGACGTGCCTGCTGCCAGCGCCGCCATCACCAGCGCCGCAGTGACCAGCGTGGCCGTGTCGGGCCAGGCGCCAGCCGGCTACGCCGCCCGCAACCTGAATGTGCCTTCGCTGCAGGTCAACAAATTCGATACCCAGACCCGCGCGATCACCCGCGCCCAGGCGATCGATGCAGTCAAGAATGATCGCTCGACCTTCCAGACGCAGCTCGATTTCATCAAAGGCTAAAACAGCCTGCCTGCGCAAGTACGGCAGTCGCCAAGCCCTGAACGCTGTTCATCAGCGCTCAGGGCTTTTTTCATGCGCCCGCGAACGATTAAGCCGAATTCGACAATAGTGCATTGCGGATAGTCGTCTTTATTGCTGCAATCAGTAGGGATAGACTACGTTTCATGGATAAGCGATGTCGCTTGTCACCGCCGCCGACTCAGTGCGACGCCACGCTTAAGACAGGAGAAACACCATGAACGCATCGAAATTGTTTGCCGCCGTAGCCGCCGTCGTTGTTGCCGGTTCCGCCTTCGCTTCCGACGTGCCAGCCACCAGCGCCGCCGTGACCAGCGCCGCCGTGACCAGTATTGCCGTGTCGGGCCCGGCGCCTGCCGGTTATGCCGCCCGCAATCTGAACGTGCCTTCGCTGCAAGTGAACAAGTTTGACCACCAAACCCGCGCAATCACGCGCGCGCAGGCAATCGACGCGGTCAAAAACGACCGCTCGACGTTCCAGTTGCAGTTGGATTTCCTCAAGGGCTAAGCCGACCGGCTTACCCTGCGGTACATGAAACCCTGAAAGTCGGCGATCGACTTTCAGGGTTTTTTTATTGGCCGGTCTTGGCCAGTTCGACGCGCATGGCGTCGATGACCGCCTTGTAATCGGGTTTGCCGAAAATGGCCGAACCGGCGACGAAGGTGTCCGCGCCTGCTGCTGCGGCCGCGGCGATATTCTCAATCTTGATGCCACCATCGACTTCGAGCATGATGTCGCGGCCCGATTCGTCGATGCGGCGGCGCGCAGCAGCGATCTTCTTGAGTGCCTCGGGAATGAAGGATTGGCCGCCGAAGCCGGGATTGACCGACATAATCAGAATCATGTCGATCTTGTCCATCACGTGATCGAGGAAATGCAGGGGCGTGCCGGGATTGAATACCAGGCCAGCCTTGCAGCCGTTGTCGCGTATGAGCTGCAGCGAGCGGTCGATATGTTCGGACGCTTCCGGGTGGAAGGTGATGATATTGGCGCCTGCCTTGGCAAAATCGGGAATGATGCGGTCGACCGGCTTGACCATCAGGTGCACGTCGATCGGCACCTGCACATGCGGGCGAATCGCTTCGCACACCAGCGGGCCGATGGTCAGATTCGGCACGTAATGGTTATCCATGACGTCGAAGTGAATGATGTCGGCGCCGGCGGTGACGACATTGCGGACTTCCTCGCCAAGGCGGGCGAAATCGGCGGACAGAATGCTGGGAGCGATGCGGAAAGTGGTCATGGCGTGGTCTTGCTTTCAATTAAGATTCGTTATTTTACGCCTTCGCCCGCAGGCGGGATGGATCCGCGCCTGAATTTCCTGTGCAAGGTATCATGCGCAGATAGATCACAGCAGAGGAATCCGATGGCCGCTTACGACTTCACCGTCACCGTCAAAACCCAGTATCTGGCAGACCAGTCCGATCCGGCGCGCAGCCATTTCGTGTTTGCCTATACGATCACGATCCAGAATACGGGCACGGTGGCCGCGCAGCTCATTTCGCGCCACTGGGTCATCACGGATGCCAACAACCATGTGCAGGAAGTGCGCGGCCTGGGCGTGGTGGGGCATCAGCCGCTGCTGCAGCCCGGCGAACAGTTCGACTACACGAGCGGCACGCAAATGGCCACCGCACAGGGTTCGATGTTCGGCGAATATTTTTGCGTGGCTGAAGACGGTCATCAGTTCGAGGCGAAAATTCCCGAGTTCGTCCTGTCGCTGCCACGCACGCTGCATTGATCAGGTGCCGGGCGATTCGGGCGATTCGGGCGGGTCTTTCTTCTCGATGGCAGGCACCTGTGCCTGCCCTGGTTCTTCCGGCTTTTTGCCCTGATACATGGTCCACCACACGATAAACACGAGCAGGAAAAACGCCACGCCTGCTTCCACCATCAAAATCCACATATCGGTCCTTATGTCTTCAACACGACGCAGTTTACCTCTTTTACCAGGTCTCGTTGCGCTGGCCCTGGCCGCCTGTACCACGGTGGAGACCCCGACGCCCACGCCACCGCCGGTCGTCAAGCCGCCGGTGATCATGCCGCCGCCGGTGATGCCGATCCCGCCGGAAGTGACGCCGCCGCCCGCGCCGTTGATGACGCCATCGACCTTCGCCGCGCTGCCCGGCTGGGACAAGGATGATGTGCGCCAGGCTTGGCCCGTGTTCCTCTCGTCCTGCTCGGTCCTGGTACGCAAGGACGAATGGAAGGAAGCCTGCGGCGCGGCGCGCGCGGTGCGCGGCAGCGACGAGGCAGCCGTTCGCGCCTATTTCGAATCGTGGTTCGTGCCGAACCAGATCCGCACGGCCGACGGTGCCGATACGGGTCTGATTACCGGATATTACGAGGCCCAGCTGCGCGGTGCGCGCAAGAAGGGCGGCGCGTTCCAGACCCCGCTGTACAAAGTGCCGGACGACCTGCTGACCGTGGACCTGGCAAGCGTGTATCCGGAATTGAAAGGCAAGCGTTTGCGCGGCCGCCTGGTTGGCAAGAAGGTGGTCCCGTATGGTTCGCGCGCGGAGATTGCGGCGGCCGACATTCCCGGCAAAGAGCTGCTGTGGGTGGACGATCCGGTCGAAGCGTTCTTCCTCGAAGTGCAGGGCTCGGGCCGCATCCGGCTCGACGATAGCGGCGAGACGGTGCGGGTGTCGTACGCCGACCAGAACGGTCACCCCTACAAGGCGATCGGCCGCTGGCTCATCGACCAGGGCGAGCTGACGCCGGTACAGGCGACCGCGCAGGGCATCAAGGCCTGGATCGCCGCCCATCCCGAGCGGCGCCAGGAGCTGTTCAACGTCAATCCGAGTTATGTCTTCTTCCGCGAGGAACGCCTGCCCGATCCTTCCATCGGACCGAAAGGCTCGCTGGGCGTGCCGCTGACGGGCGGGCGTTCGGTCGCGGTGGATGCTTCGCTGCTGCCGCTGGGCGCGCCGATCTTTCTGGCGACGACCGAGGCTGGCAGCGAGGTGCCGCTCCAGCGCCTGGTACTGGCGCAGGATACGGGCGGCGCGATCCGCGGTGCAGTGCGCGCCGACTTCTTCTTCGGTTTCGGCGCGGCCGCGATGGACAATGCGGGCCGCATGAAGCAGCGCGGACAGATCTGGGTCTTGCTGCCCCGCGTCCGCCAATAACGTCGTCACCCCCGCTCCAGGCGCTACAATCGCGAACATATTTCAATCACTAATAGAGGTTCACCATGCCATACGCAGACTTGCTGATCGAAACCCACGGCCGCGTCGCCGTCATCCGCCTGAATCGTCCCAAGGCGCTCAACGCCCTCAATGACAACATGATGAATGAACTGGGCGAGGCGCTCTACAAGTTCGACGCGGACCCGGGCATTGGCTGCATCATCCTGACCGGCAGCGAAAAAGCCTTTGCCGCCGGCGCGGACATCGCCGCCATGGCGGAATACGATTACGGCGTCACCTACAGCGGCAATTACATCGGCCGCAACTGGGAGCACATCCTGAATGTGCGCAAACCGGTGATCGGCGTGGTGCAGGGCTTCTGCCTGGGCGGCGGCTGCGAGCTGGCCATGATGTGCGACTTCCTGATCGCGGCCGATACGGCCAAATTCGGCCAGCCCGAAATCAAGGTTGGCGTGACCCCAGGCGCGGGCGGCACCCAGCGCCTGCCGCGCACCATCGGCAAATCGAAGGCCATGGACCTGCTTCTCACCGCGCGCATGATCGATGCGGCCGAAGCCGAGCGTACCGGTCTGGTATCGCGCGTGGTCGCGGCGGACAAGGTCATGGAAGAAGCGCTGGCCGCCGCAACGACAATCGCATCGATGTCAGTCAATGTGGCGATGGCGATCAAGGATAGCGTCAACCGCGCTTTCGAAACCACGCTGACCGAAGGCGTGCGCTACGAGCGCCGCTACTTCCATGCAGCGTTCGGCACGCCGGCGCAGAAGGAAGGCATGTCCGCCTTCCTGGCCAAGCGGCCGCCTAACTTTGACGGTCTGTAAGAACCGTCAGGCGAAGACGGCGGCGGCGCCCTGCGGGGCGTCGGCCATCGCGTGGCTCACCGCCGCGCTCAGCATCATGGGCGTGACGTAGGCGCGGTGCACGCGGTCGATCGCGGCCATATAAAAGCGGCCGAACAGATTCTTGAAGCGCACCCGCGTGCCCAGTGTGAACTGGACGCGGCTGCCGTCGATGATTTCCACCCCCACGCAGGATCGGAACACCAGGTGCTTGTCGTTGGCGCCCAGGATGACCTGCGCGCGCTGATGCTGCTCGTCGATCGCCTGGTCGAGCACGGGGAAGCGGTGGGCAAACAGATTGCTCTTGTCAGGCGAGAGCAGGGACGAGACCGGGCAGCCCAGTGGCGACGTGCGCAGACCGATCGGTTTGACCAGCACATTGCGAAACGCCATCAGACGGGCCACGCTTTGCGGCGGGGCGCTGAGGAAGCCATCGAGCAGGCGGCTCAAGAGCGCAGTCGCGGTTTTTTCCTTGAAGTCGGCCAGGTCCATGGTCAGCACGAAGGTATCCTCGTGGTGGAAGGCGCCGTCGGCGAACTGCGTGCGCAGCAGCGAATGCTGCGGCAGGGCGTTCAGTTCGACAACGCGGCTGCGGCCAGGCCGATTCGATACAAAGCCGCGTGAACCGCGCCAGCGTCCCCACGCACCCAGGATCACGCCCGCGCTGCCACGGGCGGTGCCGCAAACGGCGCGCTGCAAGCTGCCTGGCGGTGCGTCGAGCGACAGGTCGATCGTCGCAACGCGGGTCTGGGACAGTGTGTTCTCCAGCAGATCCAGTACTTTTTGCGGCAGCAGCGTGGTCAGCGACGGGATGGTCGCTGCGTTGGCCATGACCTGCTGGCGCAGTGCGTCGGGCAGATCGCCGCCCAGTTCATTGGTATGGCAGGACAGGGCGAAGAACACCGGATGAATCGAGCCGGGCGTCAAGGGCGCGAACTGGTGCCAGGTCTCGCCGCCGAAACGGACGGTGAACATGCAGTCGGGCGGAATGTTGATGAACTGGAGCGCGCGGATGAACTGGTGCGGATCGGCCTCGATCTGCTCCATCGACGCACTCGAAAAACGCAGCTGGGCGCCGCCGCTGCCGGAGATGGCCGTGAAAACGCGGTGGCCCGCGTGGCGGTGAAAAGGATGGCCCTTGGGGCCGACCACGAACGAGTACAGCGACGTCGGGTCGCCTTTGTCGAAGTCAGTGCCGCCCAGTTTGGCCGACGGCTCGTCCAGTTCATCGATGAATTCCTGGTGCGCCTGCTGGCGCGCCGAGACGCTGGCAAACAGGTGATTGCCTGAGCCGTGCATCAATTGCGCAATTAGTGAAACTTCCACCGCCAGGCCACCCGATTGGGAGGGGATCCGGGCAGACGGAAAGGTGTTCACGACACTGGTAAGTTCAGGCATTGCGCGCACTCCGGGAGTCAATACCCAACAATTCTACTCTGCTAACGCTCGCAAATTAATTCCGTGCGGCCCTTGCCAGGGAGGGGGTGCTTTGCTATAGTTCGCCTCCCGCTGAAACGGGGGCTGTCTTTCAGGAGATAGCGCAGTAAAAAAGAGAGTTGACGACGTACGCGAAACACTGCATAATCTCACCTCTCTGCTGCTTACGAACACAACGCTTCGTACCAGGCAGCAAGGCAGTACCGAATAAAGTTCTTTAACAATTAACAGTCGATAAGTGTGGGCGTTTGATGAAGGTGCCAAAGACCTCGGTCTTTGAATACTTAAATTATCAAATGTTCACAAAGAAGAAATATAGGCGCTACGAAAGTAGTGGCCTGTCAGTATTTTGAGTGAGCGATCTGTCCGCAAGGACATTAAACAGAGATTGAACTGAAGAGTTTGATCCTGGCTCAGATTGAACGCTGGCGGCATGCCTTACACATGCAAGTCGAACGGCAGCGCGGGGCAACCTGGCGGCGAGTGGCGAACGGGTGAGT